>Ga0256795_1000136_pt1 | contig 36965 bp, 40 predicted proteins | sample MC6MC0946MT_FD_186353 | JGI IMG/M metagenome (GOLD analysis project Ga0256795, IMG submission 186353) | Metatranscriptome of enriched soil aggregate microbial communities from Iowa State University, Ames, United States - MC6-MC0946-MT... | ecosystem: Environmental > Terrestrial > Soil >... | reverse complement strand
ATTTCAAATAAAATTTCACCAGGTTCACGGAAATAAATCGCATTAAAATAATTACGATCTTTGACTTCCGTTACATGTTGTCCATGATTCATAACATACTCTTGCCATTCTAAATGATCCGTATTATCTTGAGCTCTCCACGCAATATGGTGAACCGTTCCTACACCCATTTGTCCATGTTGACCTGCAACCGTTTTTAAATCAACTGTATTGCCGATTTCTGCATTAGATTTAAAACGAGTATAGTCACCTTCTGACGCTACTTTTTCAAGACCCATTACCTCTGTTAAAACTTTTGCAGTTTTTTCAGGTTGGCTTGAGTATAGCGTAGCTCCACCGAATCCTTTAATAGCAACCTCAGGCGTTACTTCACCAAATGTCCATTCATTTAATTCACCTGCAGCACGTGCAACCAGTTCAATATGCAGACCATGCGGATCATCTAATTGAATAACTTGCTCACCAAAACGTTCAGCTTTTTGGAAAGGAATTGAAAATTTTGCTAAGCGATTGGCCCAAAATGGTAATGCCCCTTCTGGTACAACATACGTTGTGACACCGACTTGACCATCACCAATACGCCCTTGATAAGCATTGGCCCAAGGGAAGAAGGTAATGATTGTTCCTGGTTTCCCACCTTTGTCACCAAAATATAAATGATATGTGCCTGGATCATCAAAGTTTACTGTTTGTTTCACTAAACGTAAGCCTAACACACCTGCATAAAAATCAATATTCTCTTGCGGATGCCCTACGATAGCTGTGATATGGTGAATACCTGCTGTATGTTTTTTCATGTTAACATGCCCTTTCATGTCTAATTTTTCTCACTCATATTACCCAATTTCGTACTACCTCAAACTGCTCAAGCTTAACGAATTGTGTATAATGCTTTAGACCATGGAATTACTTGGTCTAACATTTGATTGACTGAATCCGTTTGTACAGCTTGTGGTTTGAAGTCTGAACCATTTTCAAAATCTGTGAATAATGATAATGCTGGATGAACACGTACATCTGCGATTAAAAGTTCGCCCATGATGCCACGTAAATGTTCCGCTGCTCGAGCTCCACCTACAGAGCCATATGAGACAATCCCTGCTGCTTTGTTATTCCACTCTACACGTAAATAATCCAGTGCATTTTTTAAAGCGCCTGTAATAGAGTGATTATATTCTTGTACGATGAACACAAATCCATCTTGTTTAGCGATGATTTCTGACCAAGCCTGTGCGCCTGAAGCGTCTTGTCCTGGTTCACCTAGTAATGGCAATTTATAATCAGCGATATCAATCACTGTATAGTTTGCATCACCTCGTTGATCTGCGATTTCCTTTACCCATTGCGCTACCTGAGGACTTACACGTCCCTCACGTGTTGATCCAATAATAATACCGATATTTAATTCTGCCATTGTCTGTTCCTCCTCTTTTTTTGAAGAAAATAATTTATTAAAAAAACCCATCATTGTACCTCCTTACGAAAGTTAAAGGTTCGAATTCATTTATCTTGAATTTATTTATCTTGAATTCGAGATAATAATAACACGACACTTTCGTAAACGTCAACACCTTTGTTTTTTAATTTTAAAAGGCAGAGAAATTTATCTCTCTGCCTTTCTTAAATGTCTATCAACTTGTGATTTTAAATAACTATACTGGGCATTATCCGTATCTTGGTAAGCCTCTGCTCTATTCGAATCAATGTCTTGATAGTTGATTTTGGATGAAAACTGTTCCTCCGTAAAATCCATTCTCTCTCCATTAATTACATTATAAAAGTGCCAGCCTTCCTCAAGAAATACCTTTTTAATATCTCCGCCAAGAATATCCTGCACTACTAAAGAAGTAACACCGCATTGTCCTTTTGCAGGGTTCCCATCACTCCATTTAGAACTTGATTGAATCGACCAAGATTGTCTTAAAACATTTAATAAATTGTCCTCCATATTAAAAATCTCCCAAAAGTCACATTAAAATGGCACTTCGTCTATCTTAATCGGTGTTGGATTTCCTAAAACCCAATCTTCTTTGATAGCACCATAGACAATACTATCAGTCACTGAGCCATCTTCATTTTCCTAAGCATTTCTTAAATAGCCTTCCTTCACAAAGCCTGCTTTGCTAAAACATTTTCTCATCCCTATATTATCTACTCTTGTATAGCCTTCAATACGAATCTTACCTTTCACCTCAAATAAATATGCTTGTAACCAATGAAGTGCTTGTACACCATAACCTTTACCTCTACAATTTGCATCTAAGCGGATATCAAAAAGAGGGATAGTATCGCTGATATCATGAATAAAGATAAGCCCTACTCTCTCTCCATTTACAAGTATCCAATATGTTTCACGATCGTTCTCATAATAACCTTCTGCAAATGCTGCTCGAACAGTCTCTTCTTTTACGTGCTGATTTGTGTGATAAAACCAAATATTTTGAGTTAGTAAATGTACTAAGGCGTCTATTTCGCCCGTAAATAATTTGATTTCCATAAATATCTCCTTATTTTATCAGTCCTCACATATATCAGAAAAAATAAAATTGCTTTTTGTATGTGCATATAACTGTAATTCATCAATAAATTGCTCTACATCAGGAAGCACCCTAGTTCTTATCCACCAGTTTCAACATTCTATCCGTCACTTTTGGCGTTCTATCCGTCTACCCCATGTTTTTATCGATTTCATTGGCTATATCAATAATAAATTTCTTACTCAGCTCTTCTTTCATATTATTCTCAGCATCCACCATTACCTTTTCGATGAGACAACCTTCGTTATGAAAGGAATCCTCATGATCAGAAGAACAACTAAATAATGAGGTTTGTCCTTCAATGGCATAAATCACATCTAAAAAAGAAATTTCTTGAGGACGTTTCGAAATACGATAACCGCCATTGACACCTGGATTTGATTCAATTAAACCTGCCTTTACAAGCTTTGTTAAAATCTTCGAAAGATAGGTCGGAGATAGTTTCTGCATATCTGCTAGTGACTCTACACTCATTGACTTCCCTTTAGGTGTAAGTGTTAAAAACACCATTGTATGTAATGCATAGTTTGTTGCTTTTGAATACTTCATCATTAATCACCTTTCATTAAGGACCTTTACTATCTGCAATTAAAACACATTCTACCACATATGAAAAAAGCATGTTTAATAAAACACGCTTTTTATCTTTTAATTTTCTTGACCATAGCCCGCTTCTTCAGCCTCTGCATCTGCCTTCGTCACATGAATAGTCCCAGATGGATGATTTGGCGGCGCATAAATTGTATAGAGCTTTAGAGGTTTGTTCCCTATATTCATGACATTATGCCATGTCCCAGCTGGTACTACTATGGCTGTATCTTCAGAGACATTTCTTTGAAAGTTTAAATAATCCTTAGTTGGCCCCATTTGAACAACTCCCTGACCCTCTTCAATACAAATGAATTGATCAACATGGGGATGCATCTCTAAGCCTATATCATCCCCTATATTGATGCTCATCACAGTTACTTGTAAGTTTGATCCTGTCCACAGTGCTGTTCGGTAATTTATATTTTGCTTCGTCACCTCTTCAATGTCCACAACGAATGGCTCTGGTCCATAATCACTCTGCCTATTATTTCTGGTCCCTTGATCTACCTGAGTTGGATAAGCCCAATAAACAGGGTGATAACTGTAATTATACATTGGATAATTACCATAATAAGGGTAATGCATTGATCTCAATCCTCTCACACATTATAAATGTATAGTATGCAAACGGATGAAGGAATGTACTAATCCCAACGAGATCAGCAACAATGTCGCTCTTTGAAATTCGAGTTTAAATTGGTATCATTTAAAAAAAGATAGGAGGTATTTATTATGTATGAGAGATTAGCGACAAAACTAGCACATACTACGTCCATTAAATGGTATCCCAAACATGGTGTCAAAGATAATTGGATAATCGATGCAGAAGCAGAGCTAGGTTTTCTATTACCACCCTCTTATTGCTGGTGGTTAAAAAATTATGGCAATGCACGACTAAATGGCGGAAACATCCTTACGTTATGTCAACCAGAATACAGAGATATCGACGATAGTGATATTCTCTATATACATCGTCTGAACTTGGCTGATGAGGATTGGTACAGAGCGTATCCAAATAGATTAGATTTATTTGTCCCTGACTCAGATGAATTGTACTTCTTTGATCTATCAGCTAAAGATGAACATAGGGAGTTTCCAGTCATGTGCTATGACTTAATGAATGACATGATCTACCAGTATGCACCTACATTCTCAGATTTCCTTGAAAGATTACTTGATGAACATAAATAATCATGTCGCCTCTGCGATAGAGGCAACTCATCACTCGAATAATTCCGTTTTGAGACGCATTCTGAATTTTTCGTCTGTAAGAAATTTTAATTGAAAACTATTCATACTATTAGATAGTTTCATTTGTTCCATTGTATTTAAGTCGTTAGCAAAAAAGACGATTTCTGTTTGTTTACCTTCTTTATCTTCCGCATAGGCTGCTAGTGTCAATACAAAGGCAGTTGCCCCTCCTTTTTGACCTGCGTGTGAGAGCCATTCTTGATTTTTCGGATTCTGCATCAACTGTTCCATCACAGGATCTAAGTACTTATGTACATCTTCGCTAAAGTAATTTTTACTATTCATTTTTTCTAAAATAGAGATGTAGTCATTTGCGGAAGCTCTTATTAAACGATCAGACCAAACCTTTTGAATATCCATATTGAGCATTTTTAGAGCCTTTGCTTTCTCCTCTTTTGTTAAAGGATGTTCTACCCAATTCTCGTGAATAGCCAATGCCCTTTCTCGATATTCAGTCATATCCATATCTTTTAAAGCAGTTAGTGTTTCTTTTTTCGTTCGGCTGTTGTCATCCATCAATTGAGTGGGGATATAGAGAGCACTTACGATTGGATATAGAGGTTCATGATCTTTTAGGTCAAGTTGAGTAAGAACTTCATTTATATATTGGAGTCCAAGTATATGCATTAAGTATTCTGTATTTGCATTGGAACTATAAGTAATCATGCCATTTGCTACTTCGCTCAACGGCACACTTTCCTTGTCATTGAGGTTTAACTGTGCTAACCATGCTTCATGTGCTCCTCCATCTGTTTTAGGGATATAAAATTTCTCTAATTCCCCTAAACGAACTCGTTGTTGAGGATTGATATGTCCACCTGCTGCTTGTTGAGCATAGGCAATAGCTACAATTATTTTAACTGTACTAGCTAGGGGCAGTTGTTCCTTCGTATTTTGCTCTACCCAGCTCTGACGATTGTATTGTATCGTTACTGAAACATTTTTGTTGCCTTTATTTTCTTTCATAAATTGCACAATATATTCGGGATCATCTTTATTGATTTCCTTTTGAAATTTCCAAAATACAACGCCTATCACTAACCCTGAACAAACTAAAAAGCCACCAATCAACCAATACCACTTCTTCACACTAATCTCTCCTTCACTCAGCTGCTTCCAACAACCATTCCTGTAATGCTGTAGATGATTGATTATTTAATCGAAGCGCTATTTCTGTATTTATTTCTACAGGTGGCATAATTTCCACAAATATGCATATTGAATTCCTAGATTGATTCAAAGCAAATAGTCCCTCTTCATCAAGCTTTTTCATAGCTAGTTCCATAGCTTGTAGTCGTAATGTCAATTCTTTTTGCCATTCTTCGCCACCAGAAAGAAAAGGGCGTGCAGCAAAGCATTGACGAACATTTAAAAAGTTCTCTTCACCAAAGCCACAATAAGGAGAATCTGCATAAGACCACTTGATTACAGTAGCCATTTCAGGTTGAGGGATGTTGCTGTTTATTGCCTGTGTAGTAGCTTCTCGCTCCAAAGCTTCCCACGACCACGCAGAGACATTAGGTGCATGCCCTTCTTCTGTTGTATATAACGTACAGTAATAATACCGCTCACCATTTTTAAATAGATTTAGAAATGATTTTCTTGCAGCATTAGCAATTTCCTCCACTAAAATCTCAATATCTTCGATAGGCACCATAACTAAGAATATCCCCTTTAATAAGATCTATCTGTAAAACCTTCAATAATCAACTGATTTTGATTTGTCACATTTTTAATTTAAATAGTAAGAAACAAAAACCCACCTATAATCTTCATTCACATAGGATTTAGATGGGTTTTGAATGTAGTAATTTAATCATCGATCCTTCTTGAGAAATAAAACTAATACTAATGAAGCCAAAAAGAATAAACTTAGATGGAAACTCAACAAATTAGCAATGTACTGAATGTAATAATGAGTATTAAGTATTGTATTTTGTTGTAGCATTAACGTAGAAATAATTGTCGGACTAAATAACGCAATAACAGCAATAAAAATTATACAACTTGAAAAAATTTTTTTATCCAAAAAATCACCTATCAATTCTGTTTATAAGTATCTATACGTTTTTGTATAAGATACTCCCACTGGTTTTCCTGCAACCCCACTTCCAGCACATACATATTCAGTAGAAATAATTTGTCTTTCAGGTACCCAATAATCAAAATGATACTGATCAAGTACAGGATAAGCGCTTAATTCTACCCGTCTCCAAAGACCTTTATAACTAGACTTGTCCCCCCTATAGTGGCAGCAACATTTAATAAAGTTTATGGTCATCTAAATACACTAATGAATTAATGAAGCTCTTAAATTGTTTATGCCATTTTCTAAGTATCCTTTGAGACAAGTTAATGTATAGATCCACCCTTCTTTTTGACCCATCATTTTCTTCACAATTTCCGGATCATGTGCGCTCAGTCCTGACTCCACTACCTCAATGATTGTCTGTCCCTGATATTCTTCAAGTGCGATGGTAACAATTGTCACTTCACCATGTTCCTCACCCCAAGAAAATACAATTTTTTTGTTGGTCTCTATTTCAAGTACGGAGATAATTCCCTCTGCGCTATACTCCTCGTACCTCAATGTAATCCTTTTACCCTCCACCCATCTTTCAGAGCTGCTAGAGAACCAATAATGCCCGATTTCAGAAGGAGAAATAATGGCTTCAAAAACTTTATGGGCTGGCTGTTTGATTTTTAATTTAGTCGTCACATCCGTATTCATCATCGATCATCATCCTTTTTATAGTGTTTATCTAGACATTCTCCAAATTTCCCCATTTACCTTTTTTATAATAAAAATTTAATAAAAAAAATGCGATTCTCTTTATCGTAGAATCGCACCTTTAAATTTAAAATATCTTTTTATTTTCAATAGTAAACTGTATGTCTGCTACATTTTCAATAAAATTTTTATCATGTGACACAAAGATTATCGTACCCTCATAAGCCGTTATAAATTGCTCTAACGCTTCTAATGCTTGAATATCTAAGAAGTTAGTTGGCTCATCCAATAACAGTATATTATAGTTCCCCAAAAACAGATAACAAAGCTCAAGGCGTATCGCTTCACCACCGCTTAATGACTTCACACCCTTTTGTATATCCGTTCCTACAAATTGCATGGAACTTAAAACACTTCGTAAAAAGCCTTCATCGTAATCAGAGCGATTTTTTAAAAATTGGAGGACCGTTTCCTCACTTTTAAATTGATAGCTCATTTGATGAAAATAGCCTATTTTAGCCTTAGGGGAAATAGTCAACCCATCCTCATTATTTGCAATATGTCGTAGTAATGTACTTTTCCCACAACCGTTACTACCTGTCAGCGCAATTTTTTTACCCAATGGTATTTGGAAATTTACTTCATCTAATAATACTTTGCCTGGAACGTGTAAAGTGAATTGATTTGCCATAATCGGAAATTTATTGTGTAGTTCCAAAGCTTTCGATTGTCGGAAAATTATTTTTCTGTCTACCTGTACCGCATCTACTTTCTGAAGCTTCTCTATTCGATGTTCTATCGCTTTAGCTGCCCGTTGTACGCTTTTTTGACTCGTACCTTTGGACTTAGTCATAAACATGCGATTTGGTTTTGCATTTGCTTCTCTTTTTGACATGCTACCTGCTTGGGTAATTTTTTCAGCTTTTTTCATTTTATCATCGACAGCTTTTTCAAGACGACTTTTTTCTTTTAGGTATAAGTCATGTGCCTGATTCTGTTGATCTCGCTCTACATGCTTTTGCTGAGCATAATTACTATAATTTCCGGAATAAATGTTTACTCTGCCCCCATCAACCTCCCAGATCGTTGTGACCAATTCATCTAGTACAGCACGATCATGGCTAATTAGTACAAGCGCGCCATAATAATAACGTAATTCATCCATTAAAAAAGTAATACCCTCTTGATCTAAATGTGTTGTTGGCTCATCAATGAGCAGTGCTTCCTCATAAAAAGAAAATAATTGAGCTAACTTCAATCTCGTTTGCTCGCCACCACTTAGTCCTTCAGAATATGAAGGAATAGCTAATTTCCCTAACAACTTCTCCTCTGCCTCTACTGACGTTGGTGCTTCCAATTGTTCAAAATATCCGAAATGAACATGACTATTTACCATCCCACTTGTCGGCTGAATCTTGCTAGCAAGTAATTTCATTAATGTACTTTTTCCAGCGCCATTTTTCCCAACGATACCGATCCGATCAAATTGGTGAATGGTCAATTTTTCAATGTTTAAAATCTCTTTATCTAAATAATTCACAATTACGTGATCTAATTCAAAGCAAACTTTTTCCATATTACTACCTCCCGAAATTGAATCATTTCGTATCGATAGCTATGGTATCGATACAAGCTTCTAGTAAAAGCTCGTATCAAAAGAATAGTAGCATATGCATTATATATTCCTCCTGATTGGATAAATCAAAAAATCACAGACAATTTGCCTGTGATCCCAGTAACAAAGATATATGATAAGAGTAAGCCTCACTAAATGATGGCGTAAACTCCCTTTCTTATGCGATGAAGATGATTAAAAAAGGACAGACTATCCCGTATACTCTGGCTTCACAAACAGAGTTTTTGACCCTATTCAGTTATTGGCTCAAAACGGTACAATGTAGTCTCATTAAATATGTCATTTTTTAATAATCCTCCCTAAAAGTGTTATGACTATTATAAATATTTTTTCTAATTAGTCAAGGTCTTCCAGTCTAAAAATATACAAAAAAAGGTCGACATATGATAAATAAACATTACAAAAAGTATATCATTTGGTGAAAACCTGATATAGTATGGATTTAAGAAAAAATCTAATTTGATATGGTGGTGTTATGTGAATGAAAAAATACGTAATGGATATTTTAATAATTATGCTTGGATCACTGCTTTTTGCCCTGGCAGTTAACTTATTTGTTATTCCGAATGATTTGGGTGAAGGTGGCGTAACGGGCTTAACGATTATTGCCTATTATCTTTTCGGGTGGTCTCCGAGTATAGTCAGCTTTATTATGAATGCGGCCTTACTGCTAGTTGGTTATAAATTTCTAAATAGACAAACAACAATCTATACAATCATTGCGGTCTCTTTCCATTCTTTATTCTTACATTTAACGGAATCTTGGTCTATTTCCTCTAATGAAATTATCGTTAATACGATTTTTGGTGGAGTATTTGCTGGGGTGGGTATTGGCTTGATAATAAGAGTTGGTGGTACAACTGCAGGTTCTACAATTTTAGCTAGAATCACCAACAAATACCTCGGCTGGAGTATTAGCTATGGACTTTTATTCTTTGATTTAATCGTTGCTTTTTCATCTTATTTTATCATCGGTGCAGAGGCGTTAATGTTAACGATTGTCATGCTATATGTTGGTACAAAGGTGATGGAATTCGTTATCGAAGGGGTAAATCCTAAAAAAGCAGTTACGATCATCTCTAAAAAACCAGAAGACATTGCTGGACAGGTGACTGCTTATATGAATCGTGGCGTTACTGTTCTTGCAGGTCATGGCTATTATACAAAGGAACAAAAAGAAATTCTGTATATCGTTATTAGTAAGCAAGAAGTGGTAAAGCTTAAAAAAATTGTTAAAGAAGTCGACAAGGACGCCTTTATTGCGATTCATGATGTAAGGGACGTTTTCGGAGAAGGATTTATTGAACTAGCAAAATCTTAAGACAGTCAAAAACACCTTTTGTTAGTAACAACAAAAAGGTGTTTTTTCTATTTTACTTATTTCTATCAATCTGTATGGAGCTTTCAATAATGCTATCCAATAGCGCCGAATAGCTGATTCCAGCAGCAAGAGCACTTTTTGGTAGGAGGCTATTTTGGGTCATGCCAGGTAATGTATTAACCTCCAATACATAAGGAACGCCCTCCTTAATTAGCATATCTACTCTAGCATACACATTACATTTTAAAGACTTATAGCTGGTCATCGCAGCTTTTGCCACACGATCATGAATCGCAAGTGGGAGTTCCACTGGCTCCTCTATTGTCGAAGCATCATCATATTTCGCCTGGTAGTCAAAAAATACTGCCGTATGTTTGATCGAAAGGACTGGCAATAGCTTGTCGTTGAGGATTGGGCATGTAATTTCGTCACCAATCAAATATTGTTCAATAATGATTTCGTTATCCCACTTAAATATCTCTGCAACAGCAGTCAATAAGGCACTCCGATCATGGATAATTTTTACACCTACACTAGAGCCACCAGCATTGGGTTTGACAACAAGCGGATAACCAATAAGCTCTATATCCTGTAGGGGCAGCTCCTCCCCTTTTATGAGATGTATCCAGTCTGGTGTTGCGACACCTTCATATCGAAGTATTTTTTTGGCCATATTTTTATCCATGCACAAACCACTTGCTAGAAGACCGCTTCCCGTATAAGGAATACCCAATGTTTCTAGCACTCCCTGAATCGTACCATCCTCCCCAAACTTACCATGAAGTGCTAACAAAGCCACATCAATTTCACGCACCTTGTCAATTACCTCTTTGTTGTCATCTAATATAATGGCAGCAACTTCGTATTTTTGCTTATCTAATTGAGTGACCATTTCCTTACCTGTCATGATGGAAACCTGCTTTTCAGAGGAAGTACCACCCATAATTACGCCAACTTTCATTTTCTCAACCCCTCCTATCATTTTTCAATGTGTCACCAATGATTTGAATACCACGGACAATATCCTCTTCTGATAACCGCGAAAATCCTAGGCGAAATGTGTTTCTACCGAGCCCATTTGTGTAAAAAACATCTCCTGGATAAAACACCACACCTTTGTCATAACATTTTTCCAATAGCCTTCGAGCATCAATACCCTCTTCTAGTTCAATAAAAAGATGGAGTCCTCCATTTCCTCTGATTCTGCTAAATGGAATGTATTGCATACAGGTTTGACGAGCAAGTTCATATTTTTTCTTATAGACAGACCTTGCCTTTTTTAAATATTTTTCAAAATAGCCATCCTGCAAATATTGATACAACACCGCTTGATCCAGGGTAGATGTATGAATCGTTCGAGCTCTTTTCATGCTTTCTAAATAATTGATTAACTCCTTATCGGCTAAAATCCAACCAACTCGTAGTCCTGGAAAAAGGATTTTAGAAAAGCTGCCGATATACACAATATTATTTCCTGATCCACTAAAAGCAATAAGCGGTGCTAGATGAGAGCTAGAGTATCTTAATTCCTCATTAAAGCCATCCTCTACAATAGGAATTTGATAGGTTGAAAATAGCTGAATGATAGCATCTCTTTTTTCAGAGGAGGTGACGATACCAGTTGGATTATGATAAGAAGGAACAAGATAAGCAAAATCAAAATCCTTTTCTGCTATGCTTTTCTCCACCTTCTCCATATCAATGCCATCATCCTTCATATCAATGCCGTGTATATCTAGCCCATGTAAACGAAAAAGCTTCAATGCCGCATGATGCGTAGGGTTTTCACATAAAACACGCCCAGATTTTTTGGCTATTGAGGATAATAAAATATCTAGCCCTTCCGTAAAGCCATTTGTTATTAAAATATCTTTATTAGAAATATCTACACCCTTCATTTCCATATAACCAAGTAGATAATCAATTAAAGGTTTATAACCTTTTGCATAGCCATAGTTCAAGACGATGTCGCCCTCAAGGGACATCCGTGTAAGAAACGCCCTTTTGAAATTTTCAACATCAAAAAGCTTTTCTTCCGGGGCAATACTAGTGAAAGAAATCATTCCTTTTTGCCACTGTATATCTTGCCGTATTAAATCGATTTCATCTGCTAACAAAGTTGCTGTATTAAGCCTATTCTTCCAGTCAAATTCGATCGTCGACGTTTTCAATGTAGTAACCTTTCCTACAAAATTCCCTTTTCCCTTCACTGCATAGATGATGCCATCCTGTTCTAGCTCGGCATATGCACTTAAAACTGTATTTCTGCTAATGGCTAATAACTTACTAAGTTCACGGGTAGATGGAAGCTTTTGATGCTCCAACAGATGTCCCTTAACAATCATGTCATGAACATAATCCTTCAATTGCACGTAAACAGGACGATCATCCAATATCTTAAAATCATTAAACACTTCCTTACCCCCTTGTTTCATTCTTACATAACCCTAGCGTACCAAAAAGGTCCACGCATTATGTAATTTCCGATTACAGTGGTTGTTCTTCTTTCTATCATATTTCAATATTGTCATTCCTATCAATTACAGCCCTGGTGTAATTTTATTTATCTCATTGTCCATTAGGTCAACAATGGGCGGATGATGAAATGGGGAAATATAGCATTTTATATAGCAAAGTAATCGACTCCTCCAATGCCAAAAAGGTACAATAAAAATTTAAAGGTGGTACATGATCGGTTTGTCTTGTGAAAAGGACAATGCCACTTCCAATTTCAAATGAAGGAGTGATTGTCATGATTAATGGAGGTAGAATCTTACAAAATCTTCAAAACCTAAGCCAAATCGGTTGCAATGGAGCAACAGGTGGTATAAATCGCTTCTCCTTCACATCAGAAGAAAAGCAGGCCATTGAGTTAGTGAGGACTTACATGAAACAAGCAGGCATGAGCGTAACGGTCGATGCTGTTGGGAATCTTATTGGTACCTATGGGGAAGGTAAAGAAACCATTATGCTAGGTTCTCACATCGATACAGTTCCAGAGGGCGGAAAATATGATGGTGCGTTAGGTGTGCTAGCCGCAATTGAAGTGGTGAACACGATGCACGAGCAACAGGTGCTTCCCTCTAAAAAAATACAAGTTGTCGCTTTTAAGGATGAAGAAGGCACGAGATTTGGCTTTGGGTTACTTGGTAGCAGTGCAATGGCTGGTCTTTTAACCGAGGAGCAATTACAGCACACAGACGAAGCTGGCATTTCCATTGAAGATGCCATGAAGGAATTCCAACTGTCACCTTATCCTTTAGTAAATGCACAACGTAATGACATCATAGCTTATTTAGAAATGCATATTGAGCAAGGCAAAGTACTAGAAAATGAAAATTTGCCTGTCGGTGTCGTGACAGGCATAGCGGCTCCTGTATGGTTAGAAATATCTGTCACTGGCGTCAGTGAACATGCTGGTGCAACACCTATGCCTATTCGGCAGGATGCTCTAACTGCGGCAAGCGAGATGATTTTAGCCATTGAACGTCTATTAAATGACACAACAGATGCCGTGGCAACTGTCGGCAAGCTTACTGTATCCCCAAATGGAACAAACGTCATCCCAGGCAAAGTCACTTTCTCTATAGATTTACGAGATATTGACGAACAAAAAGTGAGTACGCTAGAGGCGGCGATATTACAACAACTTCAACAAATTGCAGAGCGAAGAAATGTCACATTGGCTTCAAAAATATTACAGCGCATTAAGCCTGCAAAAACTGATGAGAAACTACAACAGCAACTTGCAACAAGTATTGAAAAACAAGGGATACGTCCATATTCCCTTATAAGCGGTGCTGGGCATGATGCAATGAATATTGCTGAAATAGCTCCAATTGGGATGTTGTTCGTCCGTTCAAAAGACGGCATTAGCCATAACCCCTTAGAATATAGTTCCGATGAGGATATCATTGTAGCAACTAATATTTTTTACGATTCTGTCGTCGAGCTCGCTAAATAGCCAACCATTATATATAAAAGAAACTACTAGAAGCTACCCATCACTTTTGTTGGGTAGCTTCTTGAATTCACTGAATGGGTATTGTCCATGTTGCTCCATTACTTCATAAAGCAATTTTTCTTTCTCATTAGATGTCATAATAAAATCCTCCCTTCTTTAATGTTAGACAAAACTGGAAATGAACTGGTTTCATTTTACCGAAAGGAATATTCTCTCTTTTTGTATGTTATAGTGTATTTATGGTTATTTTTTCTATAATTTAGGAAGGTGCGATGAAATGGAAGAAATTTTAACGATTACAAATTTAACAAAGAGTTATGGAAACAAGGAAATTTTAAAGGGAATTGACCTCCATGCCTCTAGAGGGGAAATCATCGGCTATATTGGTCCAAATGGTGCCGGCAAAAGCACGACTGTTAAAATCATTTTAGGACTTGAAGGTGACTATGGTGGAGAAATTAAGCTCTTTGGGGAGAATATTGGGCAAAATCAAATAGACTATAAGCAGAAAATCGGATACGTTCCTGAAATCGCTGATGTATACGACAACCTAACAGGCTATGAATATTTAACGTTTATCGGGCAGTTGTATGGACTTGAGCTAGAGGAAGCAGCTAGCAAATCCAAATCACTCATGGAGTTGTTTGGGGTTGGTGCAGCATACCATTCTAGAATTTCTTCCTATTCAAAAGGCATGCGACAAAAGCTACTAATCATTGCAAGTCTCATACATAATCCAGACCTACTATTTTTAGATGAACCAATCAATGGCTTAGACGCAAACAGTGTCATGATTTTTAAAGAGATTTTAACGCAGCTTGCAGCCAATGGAAAAACAATATTCTATTCATCTCATATTATGGATGTAGTTGAAAAAATCAGTAGTCGTATTATCCTGCTGTATGATGGCAAAATCGCAGCGGACGGAACATTTGCCCAGTTACAAGAAGATAACACTGAAGGAACGTTGGAAAGGATTTTTAATCAATTAACAGGATTCCATGAACATCAGGAGATTGGCGAGAAATTTGTGTCGATCGTTCGAGGAGTACACTCATGACAGATTTCAAAACGCTCCAATTGCTTGACCTATTCCGATGGCTTTTTGTAAAGATAGGCATTGATTATGACATGATGCGAAAAATCCTCCATATAAAATTGACGATGGATGAACGTAAAGTACCAACTCTATTTAATCAGAACAAAAAGAAAGACGATCAGAAATATGGCTATATTAAATCACTCTGGATTTATGTTTTATTCGGCCTTATACTCATCCCGCTAATGGGGTTTGGGCAAAACTTTCTTTTTCAAATGAGTATTGCGTTTGCCATGATCATATTTTTAATTATGACGTCATTGATTGCTGACTTTTCTTCTGTGCTCTTAGATGTACGAGATAAAAGTATACTTTCCACTAAGCCTATTTCCGCTAAAACCATTAATGCTGCAAAGTTCATGCATATTTTTATTTATTTATCCTATTTAACAATTGCCTTAACAGGTATTCCTTTAATAGTTAGCCTGTTTACGCAAGGAATTGTGTTTTTTATTTTGGCAGGTCTAGAGATAATATTCATTAATTTATTTATTGTAGCATTCACAGCCATTTTATATATTGCCATTTTACGCTTCTTTGATGGTGAAAAGCTTAAGGATATGATCAATTATGTCCAAATAGCTTTGTCATTGATGCTGATGATTGGTTATCAGGTTCTTATTCGATCCTTTGAATTCGTTAATTTGGATATGACATTGTCATTTCATTGGTGGAGTCTCTTCCTAATACCGATGTGGTTCGCCGCACCCTTTGAATTAACGCTAAATGGAGATACTTCCTTATTAACACTGATATACAGCATCTTTGCAGTCATCATACCGATCCTTTCGATTGGCTTATACATCAGGCTCATTCCAACCTTTGAGCGTAACCTTCAAAAACTGTTAAGTACAAGTAAATCAAAAAAAGAGAAGAACAATCGACTGAAGTCATTTTTATTAGCATTAGTATGTAGAACGCATGAAGAGAGAGCCTTCTATCGTTTCGCATCCCTTATGATGAAACAAGAGCGAGAGTTTAAGCTAAAAGTTTATCCTTCTTTAGGTTTTTCATTTATTATTCCATTTATTTTTATATTTACTTTTAGTAGGTCGGAAGAAATTGATTATTCTACAAGTATGGGTTACTTAAATATTTATTTTAGTATGACGATTATTCCATCCGCTGTACTTTTGCTTGGCCATTCTGCTAAATATAAAGCTGCTTGGATTTATAAAATACTCCCATTAAAAGATTATACGAATTTACAAAAGGGCAGTTTAAAGGCATTTTTAATCAAATTGTATGTGCCATTGTTTTTGGTATTAAGTATTGTGTTTAGCTATATTTACGGTATTCGAATACTCCCAGATTTACTGGTGGTTTTAGTCACAAGTTTGCTGTATACCATCCTCTGCTTCTTCACGATGAACAACAAAATACCCTTTACCAAACCATATGACGAAATGGGAGATGTTCAAGGGTGGAAAACTTTTTTGTTACTCATCCCCGTAGCTATGCTAGCAGGTCTACACTATTTAATTGCTAGTCAAGTGGCTCTCGGATCTACGGTTTATTTTATTGTGCTTTTCTTTATCAATATCGTGGTATGGAAGCTCGCCTTCAAACCTGAACAGTAAAGTCAAAAACGGCTTGAGCCCCACATTGTATGGGCCCAGCCGCTTTCCTTTAAAAAGCCTTTCGCTCATAAATACGGATGGAGAGCATCCATGAGCCTATATATAATAGAACAATCAGTAATGAGATCATAAGGTATAGTTGTAGTTCCTGTACAGTCATGAAATTTTGTACAACTGTTTTTACTAGATTGTTAAAATTAGGGAAAAAGGATTTAACCACCACCAAATAAATGGCAAACAAAACCATCATAAAAATAGTTAAGTACTTTGTTTTGAATTTATAGGAAATCGGTAGAATAAAGGAAATTACAATCATAACGAGGCCCATAATCAGCAATATTTCTTTCCATAATACAGCTACCTCTTTCCCATTTAAAAGAAAGTCGAACAAATACGTATAGAACATAAAGAACCCTGTAAAAATTAACGTTCCAATATATTTCGAACTAACAATTTCTTTTCTTGTATAAGGTAATGAATTGAGTAAAATATTAGCATTATCTTTTTCATCATTAGAAAATGCACTTAAAACAAATACGATACTATATATAAAAACTATAAATACCGACGAAACATTAACCATTAAATAAAGAATAATAGTTGCTATGTAGATTATTAGGATGTTTTTTTGAATTAAAATATCTTTTAGAATAAGGTTCAACATATCCTTACCACCCTTTCTTTGTATAATACATAATGTCTTCAAGCGTAGGCTTTTCAACAACAACCGTATCGCCAAATACAGTGGCTACCCGATGTTTATTAGCCGTTAATGCTTCAAAGCCTCTGTTTGTTTTACGAAGAGCGACGAATTCCTGCTCTGTTTCACGATCTAATAAATCCAGTGTTCCTTTAACAATGGCATACTCCTCTTCAATTTTATAAAACTCCTTGGTGAAGATATGCTCGCCATTATGAATAAAGGTAATATAATCTGCAATACGATCTAAATCTGTAGTAATATGTGTGGAGAAAAATATAGTTTTGTCCTCATCTTGCATTAACTCATGTAAAATATTGAGTAACTCTCTGCGGAAAATAGGGTCAAGTCCTGACGTTGGCTCATCCATTATGATTAATTCAGCGTGATGTGCTAAAGCAATAGCTAATGATGCCTTCATCTTCATCCCTTTTGAGAATGTCTTCATATTTTTGTTCAAGGGAAGTTCAAACTGTTCAACATAATGCTGAAATTTCTTGTCGTCCCATCTTTTATAGGCTGGTTTAATGATCCTTTTCATATCCTTTAGCGTGATATTTTCATAAAAGATATTCTCATCATAGACAAAACCGATACGTTCTTTTATTTCTTTTTCATGCTTCTTATAGCTTTTACCGAAAATAGAAATAGTTCCACTATCCTGCTGCAATAAATTCATAATCATTTTAATCGTCGTCGATTTTCCTGCACCATTTCCTCCAATAAACCCTGTGACAAATCCTTTTTTAACATTGATTGAAAGATCCCTTATTTGAAAACTATTAAATGACTTTTGTATATGCTGTAATTCAATAACATTTTCCATTTATTCATCCTCCGTATACAATAAAGTAAGCATAGCCTTTAACTCTGCTAAACTAATATCCATTTCCTTCGCATTTTGAATCGCCACCAACAGTTTTTCCTCAATGGCCTTCATTTTTCTTTCCTTCATCATTTCTGAATTTTGTTCAGAGATAAATGATCCTTTCCCAACAATAGAATAAATAAATCCATTTTTTTCAAGCTCTTCATATGCCCTTTTCGTTGTAATGACACTAATCTCTAAATCCTTTGCTAGTTGACGCATGGAAGGCAATGACTGCCCCTCTTGTAATTCACCTGTCAAAATTAGTTTTTTGATCTGTGCATATATCTGTTCATAAATGGGTTCTTTTGAACTGTTTGAAATAATAATTTGCATGCAAATACCTCTTCGCGGAAATATTGTATATATACTTTATATACAATATATACAAATCGGCATTAATTTGCAAGTAAAAATTCCCTTTTAATTACTACCTAAAAAAGCATATAGCCAAATGAATGACTACATGCCCTTACGCTTAAAATTCAAATGCAACGAGTTCTTCCTTACCGCTTTGCATTTCTTTTATTTTATACATATTATGAGTGACCTCATCTTCTCCTAATACTATGACCTTTTGTGTATTTTCACGATTAGCTTTTTCCATTGCCTTTTTCACTTTCTTCCCACTTAGCTCAACTTCTACCTTATATTCTTTTCGGCGCAATTCTGCTGCCAGCTTTAACGCTGCCTTTTCCGTTCCAATGGGAATAATATAAATATCTGCAATCGGCGTGTTTCGCTCTATTTTCCCTGAAAGCTCCAAAGCTGTATATATGACATCTAAACCAAAAGAGATCCCCACAGTGGCATAGGATTGCTCCGACCCCAAGAGGCCACCAATCGCCTGATCATAGCGCCCTCCACTCCCAATACTTGAACGAATGATTTCATCGGCTAAAAAGATTTCATAAATGGTCCCTGTATAAATCTCAAGCCCCCGCGCTAAAAACGGATTGAATATACATTGTTCACTTAACTCAAGTGTGTTTAAATAAGCTGTTAGCTCCATTAATTCCTGTAAACCTTGTTGTAACAACATATTTTCGTTCGCGTACTCATTAAAATATGCCATATTTATTTGAGTACGCTCCTCTAGAAATTGCTTAATCTTATTGATACTGTTAGAAGAAATTCCTAATTCCTGTAATTCTGTTAGCATTGTTTTTTGGTCTATTTTTTCCATCTTGTCTAAAATTAATATGACTCGATTCATTTGCTCCTGCTCCACCTCAAATAATTGCAGTAAACCAACTAAAAGTTTGCGATTATTATATTGGATATTAATTTGCAGATTAAGTTTATCAAATGCATCTATCGCCATCATCATTAGCTCCGCCTCAGCAGCCTGTGAGGCTACCCCAACAATATCTACATCACATTGTGTAAATTCTCGAAAACGCCCTGCCTTGATGGGGCCGTCTCGAAACACTTTACCAATCTCATATCGTTTAAATGGCATTGAAATAGCAGGGTTCATCGCTACAACCTTTGCAAACGGAATCGTTAAATCATAGCGTAAAGCTAAATCACGCTCACCTCTATCCGTTAATGTGTACATTTCCTGTAGAATCTCTGCACCACCAGCATATTTTGAAGCCATCAGTTCTGTATAGTTAAGAATAGGTGTCTCTAACGGCTTGCAGCCATAAGCCATAAACGTATCTTCTAAAGTACGCCGAATAGCACGACGAGTGACCTCCTGCTCTGGTAAATAGTCTTGTGTTCCGCGAACATTTTGGTAGTCCATTTTTTTCATCACCATTGCCTCCTCATTTTTTGGCAAATAAAAAAACCGTATACGATAAAGCTCCAAATCAGCTTTAGTTATACGATTACATAAGAAATAGTCTTTCTATTCAATATTAATAAATTAATAAAGATAGCAAGACTAATGACTATGATGATGTTTTGATGTATATGATTGGATAAAAATAATTGCCATATGTACTCCCTCCTTTTTTATTAAGGGATACTATAAGACAAAACAAATTAAATGTCAAACTATTTCGTGAAATCAAAAAAATATTTTTTTTAACTTTTGTAATGTACCTAACATATTCGCTAACTCCTCAGGTGTTAAATTGGCTTGATATTTTTCAGTAATCTGTTGATTAAACGCTTCAACTTCCTGTTTATAAAGCAATCCTTTCTCACCTAATTCAATAGAAAAACCACGTTTATCTTCTACATCCTGCCTTTTTATTATATAGCCATCCTTTTCAAGCTTTGCGATCTGCTGGCTCACTGCACTTTTTGTAATAGCCATTTTTTCAGCTAATTCCGAAGGTGAAGAGGAAGGATGGCGAATCACAAATGTCAAAAGGACATATTGCTGATTATTTAAGGAGAAATTAGTATAGTTTCTTTCCATTTTCTCAAGAATGATCCAAATATCTTCAATGGTTTGATTAATTTGCTCCACTACATTATTAGTCTTCATTTTTTTGAGTGTCACCTTTTTCTCGCCATTTATTAGGATTAAGATAGCTTTTAAACTTGTTAGCTACTTCTTTCCCAACAAGTAAAGCTCCTAGCCAAAATAAGATTTCAGCTATAATAATACTCCCTGGTATAATTCCTGCTTTTAATTTCGTAGGTATGGGTGTAAATGGTGTAATGATTGGGATTAGCCATAGTGAAAGAGAAAAGATAATAATGCCTACTCCAAGTTTATAGGCAAAGGGCTTTTGTGCTTTTTCGTTAGATGTCATGAAACCATTCTCCTGTACAATATTTTATTTAAGTTAACTAAACTATATTATAAATTTCTTTAGTATGTTAAGCAATGTTATTATTACCAGGAAAACAAAAACCCCATCTATTTGAAAATTGATGAATACAAATAGATGGGATGATATTATTACATTTTTTGTGTTTATTGTTTTACAGATGTAAGTGGCACACGTAACTCATCATTTGGCTTGTTAATTAAATAATTATAAACGAGAATGTCAAGCTCCTTCTTGTCAAAATTCTCATAAACATCCATTCTTTTATTATTATCAAGCATACCCATAAATTCAGGCGTTCCATCGATTTTTTCTTTATCATCTAAATAATAGGTTTGATTGACTCCAGCAAATTCTGGATTAGCGCTTAATGATTCCACATAAAGGTTATTGTCCTTCATGTAATAAGTCCATGAGATCGGATACCCTGCAATATTAGATGTTACACTTTGAGGCTTTGCTGATATGTTCGTTAAACGGGTTGAATTGTCGTCTCCATATATACCTTCAACACGGTGCTTAGCAACAAATGTTATAGGTTGATTTTCCAGAGAAGCTGCATCTAGTCCTTTCATTTCAAAGCGAAGCTCTGTTTCATTAGGATTTCCATCTATACCCGATATATTACCAGTCAATAAAGTTCCGCCCACATCCAGTTGATAATCACTATATGGAAAAGTCTCGTATTTTTCTTGAGTAAGAATCAACCGAACTTGGGTCGGTGTAACCGTCATTTCATGGATTTTAGTCCCACCAGGCACATTGTCAATTGGGATATCTAGTACTTGCTTAAATGACGCATTTTCCAATTGTTTTTTAGCTAGATTTAGTTTTATACTCCAATCACTCTCTTTTGTTTCTAGTACGCGATTATAAGAAATTTGGAATTTAGTCCCTTCTTGGTGTAAGGCATCAGACTCGAATAGTTGCTGACTAAAATATTCACCCTTTGCTCCTTGATTTCCCAAGAAAGATCTTTTCCCATTCTCAATAGAATTTTTTCTGTCATTAATCGCCTCAATGAATATCCCTGTATTTCGAACTTTTAAATCTGTAAGCGTAACTGCTGATTTAAGCAATACTTTACCCTTATCTTGTTCAAAAGATTGGATAGTCACGGTGTCAACCCCATCCTTTTGAATTGGGAAAACTTGCGTAGTCAAGTCATTTGGATTATAGCTGATAGAATGTTTCTCATTGCTGATGAACTGAATATTCTCCATCGTAAACTCCACATCTGCCATCTGGCCTTCTACAACCCAATCCGTTTCAAAATATCCCTGGAAGACACCAAGCTCCTCATTCCAAGAATGTGTATAACTCCCTTCAATAAAGTTACCCTTCGCATCTTTAAGTCCGGTTAATTCAAAGCCTATATCCTCTCCATCCCAAGATACTTCAGGTTTTAAACTATATAGCAGGAAGGTTCTATTATCATCTATAAACGCCGTGTGTACAGTTAATGTAAACCCATCCTTCTTAACAGATTGCTCAATCGTCTGGCCTAAGCCTTGTGCTAATGCAGACTGAATACCAGCCCTATAAGTAAGAATATTGGACCAGTCGTAATTCAGTGCTGCATAAACAGGTGTAGCCATTAGAGCTACAGATAATCCCGCTACCAAAGCAAATCTCTTTCTTTTACGAGGTCGAAGTTCGATTGGTACATCTGCAATCTTTAGCTCGTCCTTTTGGATACTACTCCACATTTGATCAAAATCAGGATACGACATGTTATTGTCTGCCTTCATTTCATTTTTAAGTTTCTTTTCAATGCGTTCCAAATTGATTCTCCCCCTTCAACCATAAGTTTTGATTTTGTTCCAATTTTTTGCGCATGATTTTCAATGCCTTGTGAAGTCTCGACTTCACTGTGCCCACAGGGATTTTAAGAGATTCAGCAATTTCCGCTAATGATAGCTCACCAATATAGCGCAGAGTGACAACGGCCATTAGCTTTTCTGGTAGCTGTCCAAGTAGTTCCTCCCATTCCTCCCCCGCTGCCTTCTCCAATACGATGGTGTCTACGGACTTAACCAATGTCGTAGATTGCTCATGCAGCAATTGAACCTGACTTTGTTTTTTCAACTGAGCCTGCTTTCTTTTAAGCAAATTTAAGCACTGATTCATCGCTATTCGCATAATCCAAGCTCGCGTATGTTCAACACTTCTCCAATCCTGTCGAAAAACGGTGATAAATACATCATGGCAAAGGTCTTCTGCATCTTGTGCGTTTCGTAGCATGTAATAACAGGTACGGTACACATCCTTGTTGTATGAAACGAATAATTCTCGTTCTGTCAATCTAAGTCACTCCTTTCTGACTGTTCTACTTTATAAACAAATGACTATTAGAAAAGGTTCATCTTTTTTTAGAACTTCGTTGCTTATGTAATTACTTATTAAAAACCCCATAATAAAAACAGATGGCATGATAGAGGCCCATTATTGGACATCTAAACCATCTGTTTTTAACCTGTAGGCATACCATCTCTGCATCATTACTTCAGGAAATTTTCGGGCTCTTCTGGTTACTTCTTATTAAACTTCCCCTTTTTTTCGTGCTGCTATTTCATCCTTCATTTCCTCATTTAACGCTTCAATTGACTGTTTACGTCGCTTATTTTTTTCTTTAAGCAGCTTACTTTGCAGAGGATCTACAAATTCCATACTCATTTCTGCTTCATGAATTTTCTCTTCCGTATTTTTAACGATATCACGAATGCGCTCTACATTATTGGTTCTATCATCAGTTTTTCGATGTCTTGTATTAGCCATGTTAACCTCCCCAAACTTTGACTTAAACATAGTTTGGGTTGTTTTTATGATTATATGTACGCTAACTTCTACTAAGAAAAGCACCTATTCTACTCAGTGCATCTCACTTCAAATAATGGATTTTTCAAAGTACATGTTTACTTATCAATGGATTTGTTTCATTATTGGCTGACACTGTATTTAAACAATCTCTTCTTTTAAACCCTCATAGGCAGATTTCGAATGCATAAATACATATAAAACAAGTGAGAAAATTATAGCTATTGCGCCAAATAGAATACAGACCTCTTGTAGCGAAAACCATTCTGCTAGCATGCCTAATACTAAAGTAAAAATAATCTGTAAGATACTAATGACCATTGTTGAAACACTACCAAAGCGGCCCATAATAGTTGTTGGTACACTTAATTGATAAAAAGTACTGTACCCTGCATTACAAAATGACATACAAATTCCTAATGCAATAAAACTGATAATTGCCATTGTCACATTTGGAGATGCGTAAAATAGCGTGTAGCTGATCGTCGTCAAAAGTAGACCATAAACAATATATTGCCTAGTCGAAAACTTTTTAGCATAGCGAGCAGCCAATGCACCACCGATTATAGCACCTACCCCTGCGATACTAACGATTACACCATATAGACTGTCTGAAGCTTCTAAGTTCTGTTTAATAAATGTGGCTTCCTGTGAGTCTAATGCAAAAGCAATCATTAAAGCCCCTTGAAAGTAAAGAAATACTTTGGTAAACACTTGCTCTTTTTTTATAAAGGAGTGGACAATAATATAATCCTCTTTTAACAGCTGCCATGTAATTGGCTGACGACGGACTTCCTGATGATCCTCTACTCTCGGCAGTTTATAAATGACCCAAGCACAGACAAAGAATGTAAGTGCATTAAACCAAATCGCCACTTGTACATTTGAAATAGCAATGATAAACCCAGCGAGTGCAGGACCAATTAAAAATGAACCAGAGCTAAACATTCCCAAAATCGCATTAAAAGTTTGTTTATCTTCGTCTGGAACATATTTCGATATATAGTAGGTACTACTTGGACCAAAAAAGCTACTAGCTATATTAGATAAAAATAACACACAATAAATGAGCCAAATAGACGACGTGAAAGGTAATAATAAAATCAATATACCTCGTATGATATCGCTATAGATCATCAATTTTTGTTTATTTGTTCGATCAATAATAGAACCTGCAAAAAAGCTTGTTAAAATACGAGCTATCGGCCCCACAATAAAGATACTAGCCATAGCTGCAGGCGACTCTGTTAAGTGCCAAACTAATAAATTAAGCGCAACTAGATTTACCCAATTCCCTAAATATGAAAAGCCAAAGCCAAACAAAATGAGTTGGTATTTCCTAATCATGCGCATAATTCCTCCCTATGTTTCTTCATATATTCAATCTGCAGATAGAACATTAATTGAAAGTAACGGAATATATTTTGGTTTTTTTTCACATAAAAGTATCTCTTTAGATAATCATAGCTATCGATAGATTTCGGTGCAACTAAAAACGGCAACCTTAGCTAAGTTCATAGCCTCGGGTTGCCTTGTTAGTTTTTTATTGATAAAACGGTTTTACATTGTATCCATTTTTCTCCAAATGATAGCGGATATTTTTATCGATTAGGAAGTGACCTGATCCAACAACAACAAAGTAAGTTCCTTTTTTCTCTTCAAGTACATTCATGATTTTCTTGGCCATTTGTTCATCACGTAAACCAAATAGCATTTCATTGAACTCTGATGATTCACCTTCCATCGCTTGGAAACTTTTTGCGAAAGCTTCAACGTTTCCTTGTTTCCAGCTTGTAAACCACTCTTGAAGGATTTTGTGTTGATTTTCTTCCGATGGATTAATGATACTGTCCAACACAGCGACCAATGACTGCTCCTGTGCTTCTGGTGATAATGCTTCAAACATGTCGACTTGTGCTTTTGTTCCTTCTAATTCGATCACTGGCTTTTGCTGTAGCTGTGCATTCAATAAAAAGTATATATCAATACCATGCATTGCCATCTCCTGTGGTGTCATTCCAAAGGAATCGTCCATTGAAAGCATTGATAATGCGCTAGATAGCATCCATGGCTTTTGCATTGTCAGTTCCTCCATTGGAAGATCGTAAAGCTTAGCGACTTGCTCAAGCTTCGCATATGTTTCCGGTGCAATAGCGTCTTTCAGGGATGAACCATCCGCATACATCGCCTTTTCTGTATAATATTGAAGCCCTTCTGTATCTAAAATATTGGCCTCGACTAACAGCGCATCTGCTTCATCAAACGCCGTCACTAGTTTTTTATTAAATGGATATAAATCAGGTGTACCTAGATGAATAGAGCCTAGTAAATATACTAGTGTATCCTCATCCTCGACAACCCAAGCTACTCCTTTTGCTCCTTGCTCTGCAAGTGCATATGTACTCTGAATGAAACGAACTGCTAGTAAAACAGCTTGTTGCGTAGTTGCTTTTTTCTCTAATTGAAGTCCATTTGGAGAACCTTGTAATATGTTATGCTCTTTCATAAATTGAACAGCATCTGTACCAACAGGTAAATCATAGCGCGCCACAATATTATACAGGCGTTTTACAATATCACCACGTGTATTATCATTCTTCACACTCACTGGTTTATACTTTTTATTTTCAGCTAAACCTAGAGAGGCAATTTTCTTTTCTGTTAAAGCTAGTAATTCATTGACCTTGTCCACAGGGATTTCTTGAAGGAAGCCATCAAAATACCATTCGGTTGGATAGATCCCGTATTTTTCACCTTCATTTAATGTTCCAATAGCCCAATTACTAATCGAAGGTACTAGTGGTGGTTGTGTTTGCTCCTCTGCATGAATCACAGGAACAACTGTTGTCAGCATCAATGAAGCACCAAGCAATACAGCGCTTGTACGTTTCATTATCTTTTTCATCATATTCTTTTCTCTCCCTTTTTCTACTTCCTTACCTACAACGTTTGAAATTATAACATAAATATACCAACTATTTTATACGCAAATGTGAAAATATTAACAAAACTGTATTGACCCTAATTATGTCGATATAGTTATTAAAAATAATTTTCACCTCATCTTTAATCCCATTAAATAAGACGATGACACTCGTTCTTGTCATCGCCTTTTAATTTTATGCTTATTGAGTAAATTTAGGATCTAATATACCTAGACCACTTCCTTCAATTTCAAATTTCACTTTTGAAGCACCATCTAAATTAACATTAACCATTACCTTGTCTTTTATCGATCCACTATCATAAATCAATTTATTATCTGCGTAAATTTTCATATAACCTATGCCGAAAGAGCCAGCTACTAGCTTTTTAACAGGTGCTAGGTAAGTTTGGAATCCTTTATAATTTCCATTAGCTAAGTATTCAACTGTATGATCTTGTACAGCTCCTCCACCATGATACCCCCCTAGTTGATAAGATTGTTCAAACTTTTCTCCGGTACTAATAACGATAGAGCTTGGGTTATGGAAGAAGTGATCTTCATCACTCCCAATAGGTTTTACATCTTTTAAAGAGATGAATTTTGGAACATCACCAATATAAACGGATTTTGATTTTCCATCCCATGTAACTTTTTCCCCTAAAGATTCAGCAATAAAACGCATTGGAACATATGTTGTTCCTTCATAAATAAAGCCAGATTGACCCTCTTGTGGTTTTTTTTCAACCTTATCAACATAGTAATTAATTGTTTCTTGGAAAACGTTGATCTTTTTCATACTGCTTGCTGCCTCTGTTGTTGAGAGGTAAGTAAAGGTTAAACCTCCTAATAGAAAAAATCCTAAATAACTTGTTATTATAAGTAGTTTTTTCATATTGTCACTCCTTAATACATATAGTTATATGAAATTATACCAAATATTACATACTAGTTTCCAAGATATTGGTCAAATATTGACTATAGTGGTATAAAAAATCCTGCCTATCACCACAGAATTATTAGTTAGCTTTTAAATGAAGTTTAAGGTCACTTTTAAGTTATACTTTACATCTTTTAATTTCATCGACATTTTAATAATAAAATTGAAGCTTTACTCCTTTTTAATATAGTTATCTAAAAAATGAGTTATAGTGAAAGGTAAGGCACGTCTTCGTTAAAAGGTGAGTAGGGAATGAATGACGGGATGACAATTAGAAGATGATTAATAGAGCCAGCTGAGTATTTTAGTATAGAGTAGAAATGTCCCAATAACTTTAATATTTTTACACGGATTTAATTTTGATAGAAAGGAATATCTTATATATGTCCAAAATGGTTAATATGCTTTCTATAATATGGCTCCTCAAAACTCGGAAACAATTGACTGCTAAGGAGCTAGCAGAGGAATTAGAAATCAGTATTCGTACGGTTTATCGCTATATCGATGATCTGTGTGCAAGTGGCGTACCCATTATTTCAGACGCAGGACATAATGGTGGGTACAGTTTACTGAATGAGTTTACAAAAGCCCCTTTGTTTTTTAATCTAGATGAGCAGAAAGCGCTTGTTCATGCTGCAAAATTTGCAATAGATGCAGGGTATCCTTTTAGTGAAACGTTAGATGAGGCAATTTCTAAATTGAAAATGTATACAAACAAAGAACAATTGAATCATATCAATCGACATTTAAGAGGGTTCGAAGTCATACATCCTACTGTCGAACCGTCTTTGAAATCTATTCTTCAAGATTTAGAAATTGCTGTTGCAGAAAGTTATAGGTTATTTATTGTTTATCATAAAGATAGGGAAATTGAAGCACAATCCCGGCACATTGATCCTTATGGTATTGTTTATTGGAAAGGTAAGTGGTACACCGTCGCCTATTGCCATTTGCGTGAAGAAATTCGAAGTTTTCGAATCGACCGTATTCAATCATTATCCAAAACGGATAAAAAATTTGACAGACCCTTGGGATTTTCAGCACGTTCTTTCTTTCTAAAAGACCTTTTACCTGATGCAAGTCAACTTGAAAAACTCATTTCTGTCCGTATCCAAGGCAACACACATGCGCTTGATGATTTATGTCAACATTGGTTATTTAATCATGCTTTAATAGAACGGAACAACAATCAAGCTCTTTTTAAAGTTGATAAAGAGTCTATTCATAGCTTGGTACCTTACTTTCTTCTCCCTTATGGTAAATCTATTACCATTTTGGAACCAACTTTATTACAAGAAAAATTAGCAACTATCAGCTTTGAGCTATTCAATCATTATCAAAATACTTCACTTCACTGACCATACTTGTCAGTGGAGTTTTTTTATAATGTACATGTTACAAATTAAATTTTTTAGGAGGGATAAAATTATGAAGGATTTGAAGTATCATTTTTATATTGCAGGTACACCAGAGGAGGTTTGGAAGGCACTTATCTCACCCGAGGGTACAAAACAAATTTATTATGGGTCTGTCATTCTATCTACATTTCAAGTGGGCGATCTCTTGGAGTATGTCGGTCCTGGAGTAGATGGAGATAAAACTTTGCATGTGTACGGAAATGTCTTGGAATATGAGCCCAATCAGGTACTTCGATTTACTCACTATCCTGGGAAATCATATTTAAAAGATGATGATCATGCATTCGAGTCACGAATTTCGTATTTTTTAGAACCTATTGGCTCATGCACGAAATTGACGCTCATTCATGACCAGTGGAAAGAAGGAGATTCCACTTATGAGAATAGCGAAAAGGCTTGGTGGATGATTTTAAGTAACACAAAGACTTTAGTAGAAACAGGGAATGTTCTAGACTTTGATGAAGATTCATCGGTCCATCAAAATTAGTTAACAGAAAGAGAATACTAGCCCTTAACTCGCTAACTAATTTGGAATTTATTTGACAAAGAACTACTAGAGAATAATCCATTTTTGATGGCACTTTCTTCAAAATGGATTATTCTTATTTATTGATAATACAAGTAAACTTTTCAAGTAATTTTTTCTTCAGTTGCTGATTTAAGCTATAATGTGACCGCCTTCTACATGAAGAACAGTCCCAGTCACAAAACTATTTTGCAGCAAGTATAATACGCTTTGTGCAACATCCTCAGCTTTTCCTATCCGTTTTACTGGTAGTTTGTTTTCAACAGTAGCATAGAAATTAGTACGTGCTTCTTCTGGCATTTTACTACGGGAAGGTGTATCAATTATACCCGGTGAAACAATGTTTACACGGATAGGGGCAAGTTCTAACGCCAAAGTCTGACCTAGATTCGAAACAGCCGCATTGACTGCGCCTAGAATGGCTGAACCAACCATAGACTTGTAGGCTACAACCCCAGAGAATAAAGTGATTGAACCATTTGGTAAAATTTTCGAAGCACCGTATTTCGCTGCATAATATTGTCCCCAAAATTTGTTTTCAAACAGTTGTCGGGCTTGGATTGTATTCGTTTGGAGAAATGACCCGCTGGATGTTTCTGCTGCGCTTACTACAAGATGATCGAACTGGCCGACTTTTTCAAAGAAAGACTGGACTTGCTGTTCTTGTGTAGTATCTAGTGTATAAGCTATAGCCCTAACTCCTAATTGCTCTTTTGCATTCCGTAATTTATCTTCGGATCGGCTAGCAATGATTACTTCTGCACCTTGGGCTATTAGCTGTTTCGCTGATTCCAACCCAATCCCGGAACTTCCACCAATAATGACAATTTTTTTATCCTTTAACATGTTTTTATCCTCCTATGGGTTTGCTTGATAGAATTAAAAATTCAATACCTCTTGCAGGTGTATATCAAGTTCAGATACAAACTTTTCAATCTTCGGATTTTTGACTACATCATAGCAAGAGAAACTCTTTAAAGTTTTCATTCCGAGAAATTTCTGTATCCGATGTAAATGACTTAATGCATCTTCTAGGGTGTTCCCTTCAAAAAATTGACTTGAATCGTTGAATGCTTTTTCAGGAGCATTCCAGGTAGTCGAAAACATATATTTCTTTTCCGTCAATAGCCCTCCTTTTCCATACTGATCAGCGCCGCCTTTAAAAAATAAACCATAAGCATATACTTCATCCATATACGTCTTCAATAATCCCGGAACACTGAACCAATAGATAGGCGTTTGGTAAATGATGATATCAGCCCATATAAATTTTTGCTGTTCTTCCTCGATGTTATATCCGTTTTGAACAATTGTTGTTTTTACGTTGTTCTTTTCGCTAAAAAAGCTGATCAACTTGTCCATCAATGTTTGGTTCAAATTTCCTTCTGCCGAACTATATTTCTGATGACCGTTAATAATAAGTATATTTTTCATTCTTTTCTTGCTCCTTCAATTCCGTGGTCTCTTAAAAAACCGCATAGTATATGGCCAGTAACTAATAACCCTTGTTGCACTTTAAGTATCATTTAATCCACATGATGACTCCCATCGTGCCGATAGCAAAAGCACTGATTAAGTGAGCAATACGTGCTAAAGGTAGTTTTTTGCGTTGATTTCTCGCACTAAATTTAATCACCTCTACAATATAGGAATGGAATAATAGGTTCATTGGTATTATATATATAGTTACTTCATTTTAGGAAGTAGTGATATTTAATTCATAAAGTTTCTGAAAATATACTATTGTGATATGATAAGGTAAATTAGTCAAAAAAATTTTAGGGAGGATGTATAATGAGTGTTATTGAGCCTGTCGTGTTGACCAAAGGAACCCCAGGTGAGACTTGCCCTATCGCTAAAACGCTCGACGTGATTGGGACTAAATGGACCTTTTTAATTATTCGTGATCTGCTTATTGAAGGAACGATGCGATTCAGTGACCTTTTAAAATCAATGGATGGAATTAGCCCAAAAACACTTTCACTCCGCCTTAAGGTACTGGAAGACCATGAGATACTGGAACGAAAGGTATTTCCAGAGGTTCCTCCTCGTGTGGAATATACGTTAACAGAAAAGGGAAAACGATTGGAAGGTATTTTCATTGAATTAAAGAGATTCGGATTAAATATATAAAAGATTAAATATAGGTTGTTCTTTAAATTTAGCCTCTTTCAAACTATGTCTGATATGGATCATCTCTCTGCAAGGTGTGGAAGTTCATACTAAAATTAAGGATATTTATTTAATCCTTAGGGGAATATGACATCTTCTTCACCTCATTTTTTGAAAAAAACACCCCGCTTTAAATACGATTAACTCATCTATAGCCTTTGCTATTATTATCTTCCTGTACTCTAATTTTTCACTTTCAACATTGTGCTATACTGATTCTATTATTTTCCAAAATGGAGGAATTTTAATGAATAAAGAAGATCAAACACGCGATCTTATTATCCAAACTTCTCTTAAATTATTTAATAAAAAAGGTTACGATCAAACTTCTATTCAAGATATTATGAATGCCACGGCATTACCTAAGGGTTCTATTTATAGACGTTTTGAAAATAAAAATGACATTTCTATTGCTTCCTTCAAATATTCTATGAGTATTATTTGGCAACATTATTTTGAAGCAATAAAGTCTAAATTTACAGCGACAGATAAAATAATTGCTATGTTTGAAGTTTATCAAGATGCTGTTCATACCCCCCCTGTTGATGGTGGTTGTCCACTACTAAATACCGCAATAGAAAGTGATGATGGATTCCCAGAACTACATGAGTTAGCCGCTAACACACATAATGAAACGCTACTTTTTCTACAATCCATTATTGAGGAAGGTATTCATTCCAAAGAATTTAGCCAAGATGTAAATTCTTATTCTCTAGCATCTTTTTTATTCTCTACTTTAGAAGGTGCTATAATGTCTAGTCGTTTAGCTTTAAATAATGATCATATGAACCACAGTATCGAACAAATAAAATACCTTTTACAACAATACGCATCAAAAAACCAAGAGGTTTAAAGTGTAACACCTCTTGGTTTTCACTAAAATGTAAGAAATATTTTGTTGAAATTACATGCATTAGCATATAAGATATTCTTAAGGACCGGACGGTTCGGTCCGTAAGAAACTTAAAGGAGAGATAGTATTGGAAATTGCCATTTTACTTTATGACGGAATTACAGCTTTGGACGCTATTGGTCCATACGAAGTGTTTGCAGCTACACAGCAATGTCATGTGAAATTTGTTGCTAAAGATAAAGGAATGATTAAACTAGATTCAAAAATGGGCTATTTGCATGCAGACTATAGCTTTTCTGACATTACTTCTGCCGATATTCTTGTTGTTCCTGGCTGTAGTCCCCCTAACTACAAAAATCCAATGAATGATGAAGTAACGCTGAACTGGATCCGGAACATACATCAAACAACGAAGTGGACTACTTCCGTTTGCAATGGTTCTCTTATTTTAAGTGCAGCTGGTCTATTAAAAGGGATGAAAGCTACTAGTCACTGGGGTTCCTTTGACATCCTACAGTCGCTTGGAACTATTCCGACTGAAGAAAGAGTTGTTCGTCAAGATAAAATGGTTACGGCAGCTGGAGTCTCTTCTGGCATTGATATGGCTCTACAATTAGTTGCTTGGGAATTTAATGACGATCTTAGTAAGGGAGTTCAATTAATACTAGAATATGATCCACAGCCTCCATTTGATACAGGTTCCATACAAAAGGCACCTCAACCTTTAGTAGAAGGTATTAAAAAAATGCTTCAAGAATTTTCCGAGAAAGAGCCTGATAGGTCACTCAAAAATAGTTAAATAGTTGTTCAAAAAACACTCTCAACCTAGAGAGTGTTTTTTCTTATCTAATTAATTATCAATCTTTTTTATAAAATTACATACCTTGCTGTTTAGAGATAATAAAGTTGTATACTTTTACAACAAAACACCTTTTCTCTTAGACAAAAAATATCACCCATTTCCCGTCTCATAAAAAGAACTGCCTATGCAACTCTGTGATCTTCAGGTAATGCATCCAGTTAGTTCAATATGGAATGACAGTTTAATGGTATTAAAACCAAACAAACCATCCATTTTCCTTACTTTTAACTAAACAAGTAACCTGCACCGTTAGTTCAATAAAAATTAAAAACTTTTTAGTAAAGACTTTTTATAAAACGTTACTTACTTATTTGTTACCGAGTTCTTCCGCCAAACCGATTAGAAGTCCTTCGATTCCACGAATGTAGCAGAGCCGATACGAGTTCTCGTACTGAACCACTTCGCCAACGAGCTGAGCACCAAACTTAGTGAGTCTGGATACCATTTCGTCAATGTCTTCAACGGTAAACATGACACGTAGATAACCGAGGGCGTTTACAGGCGCAGTTCGGTGATCTGATATAGTAGGTGGCGTGAGAAATCGGGAAAGTTCAAGTCGGCTGTGGCCATCTGGGGTAACCATCATAGCAATCTCTACGCACTGAGAACCCAATCCGGTTACGCGACCAGCCCATTCACCTTCGACAGTGGCTCGCCCTTCGAGGTTCAAGCCAATCTCCTCGAAGAAAGAGATTGCGTCATCAAGGGATTCCACAACGATGCCGACATTGTCCATTCTTAGTAATTTGTTTTTTGTCATAGTCTTATCTCCTTATGTGTAAAAAATTATTATCTGATCATCTTCATAATTATTCTATTAAAAAGTTACAAATTCCTTCCAGACAAAAATACCTGGTCATAGTATAGGAACATATGAAATTGGGCTTGCGCGAATAACGTCGTAGATTTGGAGGCATATAGTGGGCGAGACTTAGAAATTGGCGTAGTGGGAAACCCGCCTAATTAGAGAAAAGAATATAAAAAATGCTTATACTAGAATATTTACAACCATTGATGAACTCCCCTTATATGTGACTCAATAGAAACACCGCCCCTTATCATAGAGAGGCTCTTTCATACATTTTAATGTTCTGTAATGTTTTTTTATTTCCTTATATTATTCATTTTGAACTTGTCGTTTTATACCGTTTGCTGTGACATTCCGTAGTATACTTTTATCACAACAAACTAAAGGAGTAAATAAATGCTTGATTTTAATCCTACTTGGCTGGCACATTGTACAGAAATAAAAGATTTAGCCAAATCATTATTTCAAAAATCAACGATACATCTTGATAGTGCGGCTCTCTTATTGATTACAGATGGCCAAACCACTCTATCCATTAATGGGCACAGTGAGCATATTGTATTTGGACATTTAATTGCCCTTGAAAGTGGTGCGGTTATCCAACTTACAAATACAAATCGTCTTGATTTTTCAGGCTATTTAATTAACTTTGTACTGTATGATACAGAGATGAAATCAACCTGTAATTGGTCTATCAATACCACGAATGGTTATTACATTCAACGAGTGCCTGAAACGGCCATTGCAGATATTCACATATCGCTCGCTAAAAACACAGACCACCTCCATATCACCATTAAGCAATTTATTTTATACAGCTTGTTGAAAGAATTACAACAAGAACGACCAACAGATGAATACACACTTGAACAAAGAATTGAACATACTGTTATTTACATGCAAAAAAAATATAATCAAATGATGACAAGAGATGAACTAGCAGCTATCACTGGCTATAGCCCATGGTATTATTCGAGGAAATTCATTGAGTTATATGATAAAACACCAATAGCTTATTTAATTAGTTATCGTATTTTCCGCGCACAAGAAATGTTATTAACAACAGATGATTTAACACAAAATATCGCAAAAAAAGTTGGCTTTGGTGATGTGCAATACTTTAGTCGACAGTTTAAACGCATTGTTGGTCGCCCACCTAAGCAATTCAAAAAGACCGTTGGTGAATATCGTGTTTGCTTTCTCTCACCTGCACACGCAGAAATTGCGATTGCATTAGGTATTGTACCTAATTGTGTTACTGTGACTAGCTCCCTAACTCCAGCGTATCAAAAGATTCTATTTCATGAAGTTGGTACAACCATTTTAGAAATGCCTCAATATGTGATTCAACAAGACATAATTGTACAACAACAACCCGATTTAATTATCGGTGTCGACTTAACGGAAGAGACAAAACAACACTTCCAAACTATCGCCCCTGTTATCACTGGGCTACCTTATGATTTAAATTCTCTAATTCGTTATTTTGGTGAATTGTTTAATAAAGAGCATGAAGCAACACAAATCATTCACGAACTTACGACACATGTAAATGTTTTAAAAAATAAAATACAACATCATATTGCAAAGGATGCTACTGTACTTTACTTACGTGTGGAGGAGTTGGGTTATCGCTCTGTCGGTGAATCTTCTAGTGACTCGGCTATCCTTTTATATCAGGAACTTGGCTTACAAATGCCTGAAGTATTGCGCGCAAATGAAAATAGTTTCAACATATGTTCCTTACAACAATTAGTGGCTGCCAATCCTACATATTTATTTATTGAAAAACGAATAATGGATTATTATACTGCTGACCTTAGCCTAGCTACTTTACAAAAAAGTGAGCAGTGGGCAAATTTAGATGCTGTGAAAAATAAGCGTGTTTATTATGTGGATACGGGTTTATGGATTAACAATTGCAGTGTATTTGGCAAAAGAAAAATTATACAACAGATCGAACAATCGATTTTAGATAGTGTTTGCCCCAAAACACAATAATCCAATTTTTAAGGCACTTTACGCTATAGTAGGCGCTCTCATTACCTGTTATTATTTGATAGTGATAATCATTATCAAATAAGAAGGAGCTAAAATCCATGAAAAAAACGATGCAATATATACTTCTTTTGTTAGTTGTTTTAACATTAGTTGCTTGCTCAAGCACTAACAAAGAAAGTGGAAATGAGGCAAAGGATAAAGAAGAAAAAAGCGAGCCTACAACACGTGTTGTAAAAGATGCATTCGGTAATGTCACTATCCCTAACGAGCCTAAAAACATGTTAGTCCTTGTTTCTAGCTACGCTGAAAACTTAATTGAAATCGGTGTAACACCCCAAATGGTGACAGTTGTTGAAGAAATTGAACCTGAGTATCGATTCAAATTATTTAATGACAACAATGTTAAAATAATTCCGACTGTTCAATATGAGGATAATTTAGAAGTTATTCTTGAAGCAGCACCAGATGTCATTATTGCTCAAGGTGCAGCGATTGATGCTAAAAAATACGAGGCTTTAAGTAAAATTGCCCCTACTGTTGCGGTTGATGCCGGCGTTGCAATAGATGAATTTGTTCCTGTGCTTGGTGAATTGTTCAATAAAGAGAAGGAAGCTAAACTTGCTCTCGAGAAGTTT
>Ga0256795_1000132_pt1 | contig 37672 bp, 29 predicted proteins | sample MC6MC0946MT_FD_186353 | JGI IMG/M metagenome (GOLD analysis project Ga0256795, IMG submission 186353) | Metatranscriptome of enriched soil aggregate microbial communities from Iowa State University, Ames, United States - MC6-MC0946-MT... | ecosystem: Environmental > Terrestrial > Soil >... | reverse complement strand
TCGCCCTCCGCCTCGAACACATCGGCCTGCGCAAGCTCGTAAGCCTCATCGAGGTTGCCCTCGCCCACATCGGCCGTCGCGGCATCTGCCTCCCGTGCGGCGAAATCCGCGCGCGCCTTCTCACGCCGTTCGGTCGCGGCATCGTAAGCGTTCTGCTGACGGAGCACCTCACCCCGCACGGCGGCAAGACGCTGATTCGCCGCATCCGACTGCCCGCTGAGCTTCGAGATCTCGAGATCGTGGCGCGAGACGAGCGCGCTCTGCGCAGCAATCTCCTCGTCGACGGCGTCGAGCCGCGATCGTGCCGCTCGCGTCGCCGCCTGCGCCGCGACCCATGCAGCCTCGGCATCGACGACCACACCCTGGAGCCGTTTCACCTCGTCACGCGCGTCCTGCACGTTCTGCGTGCTCACGCTCGGACCGGAATCCGGTGCGTCCGCCTGGCTTCCGAGAAGCGCGAGACGCTGATTCGCCAGCGTGTACAGGTTTCGGAGACGCTCCTGAACCGACTCGAGCCCGAAGGCGACGCGGCGGGCCGAATCGACCTCATCCCCGACCTGCGCCTGCTCCAGCCGCGCGACCCGCAACTGCTTCTGCTCCAGCTGCTCCTGCAGCACGATCCGTTCGGTGTGCCGTTCGGACTCGGTACGGCCGTGTGCGTCGAGCGCGGTGCGCAGACCCACGACCTCGTCGGCGAGAAGCCGCGCTCGGGCATCGCGCACGACCGCCGCGATCGACTGAGCCTCCCGAGCGATCTCCGCCTGGTGTCCGAGCGGTTTCAGCTGACGCCTGATCTCCCCCGCCAGATCGCTCAGACGGGTCAGATTGGTCTGCATCGCCTCGAGCTTGCGGAGGGTCTTCTCCTTGCGGCGGCGATGCTTGAGGATGCCGGCAGCCTCTTCGATGAAGCCGCGCCGCTCCTCAGGGCTCGCGCGAAGCACCGCATCCAGCTGCCCCTGTCCGACGATGACGTGCATCTCGCGGCCGAGACCCGAGTCGCTGAGCAGCTCCTGCACATCGAGCAGACGGCAGGCCGATCCGTTGATCGCGTATTCGCTGCCACCGTTGCGGAACAGCGTGCGTGAGATCGTCACCTCGGAGTACTCGATCGGCAGCGCACCGTCGGAGTTGTCGATCGTGAGGGTGACCTCGGCTCGGCCGAGTGGACCGCGGGTCGACGTCCCGGCGAAGATGACGTCCTCCATCTTCCCGCCGCGCAGCGTCTTGGCCCCCTGCTCGCCCATCACCCAGGCGAGGGCGTCCACCACGTTCGACTTGCCGGAGCCGTTGGGTCCGACGACGCACGTCACACCCTGCTCGAACGCGAACGTCGTCGGCTGGGCGAAGGACTTGAAGCCCTTGAGCGTCAGGCTCTTGAGATACACCCGCCGCCCTTCCTGTCGTGAAACCTCGAACCCGAATTTACCCGACCGATCGCGTCGCGCCCGAGCAGCAGGCCGCCGAGCACAGGAAAAATGTCCCCATCCACGCGGAATGAGGACACTTTTCCTGTGCTCGACGGCTGGCGGCGGGGGCGGAGGGGGTTAGCCGACTCCGAGGTAGGCCTCTTTGATGGCGGGGTTGGCGAGCAGCTCTTTTCCGGTGCCCGATTGGGTGATCGAGCCGGTCTCGAGCACGAATCCGCGGTGGGCGCGGGCGAGCGCCTGGTTGGCGTTCTGCTCCACCAGAAGGATGGTCGTCCCCTGCTTGTTGATCTCCGTGATGATCGAGAAGATCTGCTTGATGAACTGGGGTGCGAGACCCATCGACGGTTCGTCCAGCAGAAGCAGGCGCGGCGCCGACATGAGCGCCCGACCGATGGCGAGCATCTGCTGCTCACCGCCCGACATCGTTCCACCGACCTGCGACTTGCGCTCGGCTAGCCGCGGGAACAGCGCGAAGACGCGATCGAAGTCGGCGTCCATCCCGCTTCTGTCCTTGCGGCCGAACGCGCCCATGTCGAGGTTCTCGAGCACCGTCATGCCGGGGAAGATGCCCCGGCCCTCCGGCGCCTGAGAGATCCCTCTGATGACACGGATGTGCGCCTTCATCTTCGTGATGTCCTGGCCGTCGAACAGGATCGACCCCTGCGACGGGTTCAGGATGCCCGAGATCGTCTTCATCGTGGTCGACTTGCCGGCGCCGTTGGCGCCGATCAGGCTCACGATCTCACCCTCCTCCACGGAGAAGGACATGTCGTGGATGGCCTCGATGCGTCCGTAGGCGACGCTCACGTTCTTCAGTTCAAGCAACGTCATCTTCGGGCTCCCCCAGGTAGGCGGCGATCACGCGCGGGTCGTTGCGGATGGCGGTCGGGATGTCGTCGGCCAGTTTGCGTCCGAACTCCAGCACCACGATGCGGTCGGTGACGCCCATCACCAAGCGCATGTCGTGCTCGATGAGGAGCACCGTGTAGCCGTCGGCCCGGATGGTGCGGATGAGGTCCATGAGGTCCTCCTTTTCCGCAGGGTTGAACCCGGCCGCAGGCTCGTCGAGGCACAGCACCTTCGGGTCGGTCGCGAGTGCGCGAGCGATCTCCAGACGCCGCTGATAGCCGTACGGCAGCTGGCGCGAGGCCGTGCTCGCCAGATCGGCGATGCCCACGAACTCGAGCAGGGCCATACCTCGTTCGATCGCCGACTTCTCTTCGCGGATGTGCCGCGGGGAACGCACCAGCGCACCGGGCACACTCGTGCGGTGCCGTGCATCCAGCCCGACGACGACGTTCTCCAGGGCGCTCATCTCGCCGAACAGGCGGATGTTCTGGAACGTGCGCGCCAGCCCGAGACGAGTGATCTGGTGCTGCTTCTGTCCCTTGATCGACTTGCCTTCGAGCAGCACGTCGCCACTCGTCGGCTTGTAGACACCGGTCATCGCGTTGAAGCAGGTGGTCTTGCCTGCGCCGTTCGGACCGATCAGACCGAGGATCTCTCCACGTTTGATGTCGAAGCTCACGTCGTCGAGCGCCAGAAGGCCACCGAACTTGACGGTGAGGTTCTTGACCTCGACGAGCTTGTCGCCCACTCCCACCGCGATCTCGCGATCGGGCGCCGCGGCCGCAGCCACTTCGAGGTCGACGTCGAGGTCGGCCAGGGCCTCCGGATCCGCTCCGGGGGCGAGGCCGTCGGGAAGGTCGTTCGCGGTGCTGTCCCGTGGGTCGGTCATGATGCGCCTCCGTTCGGCGTGACGGGCGCACTCGGTGCGCTGGGTGGTGTCGGTGTCGAACCGGTCGACGGCGGTTGCGTCGGCTTGTCCACCAGATAGCGGTAGGCGTTCCGCCCGTAGGCGAGCAGTCGCTGCTTGGCGGGAACCAGACCCTTGGCGCGGAAGATCATCAGCACGACAAGCGCGACACCGAAGATCAGGTACTTGTAGTCGGCGATGGCCGTGAAGCGCAGCGGGATGTAGGCCACGATCGCGCCACCGAGCAGGGCTCCGACCTTGTTGCCCGTGCCACCGAGCACAACGGCCGCCAGGAAGAGGATCGAGGTCTGCACGTCGAACTTCTGGTTGTTCACGAAGCCGACCTGGCCCGCGAACAGCGCGCCCGAGAGCCCGCCGACGGCAGCTCCGATCGCGAACGCCCACACCTTGTACTTGAAGGTGGGCACGCCCATGATCTCGGCGGCGTCTTCGTCTTCGCGGATTGCGATCCACGCGCGTCCGACCCGGCTGCGCTCCATGTTCCCGACCAGGAGCAGCACCACGATGATGATCGTGAGCGTCAACCAGTACCAGGGGATGCCGTTCGAGTTCGAGAAGATCGGTATGCCCTTCGCATCCTCTCCCGGCGGGTGTCCGACGTTCTGGAAGCCGACCTGACCCTTGAGTGCGGGGATGATCGTGGCCAGGATGCGCACGATCTCACCGAAGCCGAGCGTCACGATCGCGAGATAGTCGCCACGGAGTCGCAGCGTGGGCACGCCCAGCACGACACCGAAGATCATCGCGACCGCCATGGCCACCGGGATTGTCCAGAGGTACGGGATCTTGATGAACGGCGAATCCGGGCTGGTCAGCATCGCCGCCGTGTACGAACCGACGGCGAAGAACGCCACGTACCCCAGGTCGAGGAGCCCGGCGTATCCGACGACCACGTTCAGACCGACGGCGATCAGCGCGTAGACCGCCATGCTGAAACAGGCCAGCGGCCAGTCGTTGCCCGGTTCCGTCGTCAGCGGGAAGAAGTTCAGATACGGCAGCGCGAAGGCCAGAGCCACCACGATGAGCATCCACAGCCACTGAACCTGGCGCGGAAGGCCGTTCCACCGGTCGCGGAAGCCCTGAAGCGGGCCGCCCTTCTTGCGCCGCGCCTCCGCGGCGTCCGCCGCCTGCTCGCTCCGCGCATCCGGCAGGATCTTGGGTCCGTCTGTCGTGCTCATGCTCTGCTCCTCCCCAGTGAGGTACCGAGGATTCCCGTGGGCTTGACCAGCAGAACGAGCACCAGCACCACGAAGGCGATGACGTCGGTCCACTGGGAGTCGCCCAACAGGATCTGTCCGTAGTTTCCGATCAATCCGAGCAGAAGTCCACCCAGGAGGGCCCCGCGCACGTTGCCGATACCGCCGAGTACAGCAGCGGCGAAGGCCTTGATGCCGAGAACGAAGCCACCGGTGTAGATCACGCCCGAGGGGACGAGCATCACGTAGAACAGGGCCGCCGCACCGGCGAGGATGCCGCCGAGCACGAACGTGATCACGATGATCCGCTCCTTGTTGACGCCCATGAGTGTCGCCGTGTCCGGATCCTGGGCCACCGCACGGATACCGCGGCCGGTGCGGGTGCGCCGGATGAACATGTCTGTCACGACCATCAGGATGACCGCGGCGAGCACGATGATGATCGACTGGCTGTTGATGATCGTTCCGAACACGTCGAACACGGCGATCGGCTTGAACATCGTGACGGCCGGTTCGGCGTTCGCACCCCGGATGACGAAGATCAGCGACTGGATGGCGAACGAGGCTCCGATGGCGGTGATGAGGAAGGCCAGCCGTGGAGCGTTCCGTCTTCGCAGAGGTCTGTACGCGATGCGTTCGAGGAGGAACGCGGTCACGGCCGACGCGACCATGCCGACGAGTAGCGCCAGCAGGATGTCCCCGATGATCGCCGCCAACGACAGGTTGGGTGTCGATGGTCCGAAGCCCAGCGAGGTGAGGGTGATGACGACGCCGTACGCGCCGACGATGAACACCTCGGAGTGGGCGAAGTTGATGAGGTTGAGCACACCGTAGACGAGGGTGTACCCGACGGCGATCAGGCCGTAGATGGCACCGAAGGTGAGGCCGTCGAAGGTCGCGCCCCAGAAGTTCTGTATGAGTGAGGGGACATCGAAGTTGATCCAGGAGTTGTCTATGACCGGGTGGAGGACAAGGAGTTCGAGCATTCAGGCATCCAGATCGAGCAGGAAGGGATCGTCGTCGATCCTATTCGGGAGCGGACGGGTGGAACGAGGGATGCGGCGGACCGCGGGAGGCGGCCCGCCGCATCCCTCACGGTGTCGCTATCCGATGGTTCCGATCGGAACGATCTTTCCGCCTTCGACCTTGTAGCCGTAGACGGTCGGAGCCTGGAGCTCACCAGTGGAGTCCCACTTGTAGTGCTTGCTCAGGCCGTCCTTGTCGTAGGACTTCACGAAGTCCTTGAGCGCTGCACGGGTCGTCTTTCCCTGGTCGATGCCGGAGAGCAGAACGGTGGCCGCGTCGTAACCCTCGATCGAGTACGTTCCCGGCTCGGCGCTGGCGAGCGTCTTGTACGCCTTCTCGAAGTCGGGGATCAGCTCACCGGGGATGCAGGGGCAGGTGAAATACGCGTTGCTGGACGCGTCTCCGGCCAGCTTGATGAACTGGTCGTCCTTCACACCGTCAGGTGCGACGAAGGTGCCCTCGAAGCCCTTGGCGACGAGCTGCTGGTCGAACGGAGCACCCTCGGCGTAGTAGCCCGAGTAGTAGACCGCATCCGGCTTCGCGTTGATGATCTTCGAGACCACGGCCGAGAAGTCCTTCTGACCGGTGGTGACCTTGTCGGTGCCGACGAGCGCGTCGCCGAGGGCCTTCGAGGTGGTCGTCGCGAGGCCGATTCCGTAGTCGGAGTCGTCCTGGACCAGGTAGACCTTCTTGGCCTCGAGCTTGCCGGTCAGGAACTTGGCTGCCGCCGGGCCCTGAACCGCGTCATTGCCGAGTCCGCGGAAGAACGTCGTCCACCCGTTCTTCGTCAGGTCGGGGTTCGTCGCAGACGGCGTGATGTGCACCAGGCCCTGCTGCTCGAAGATGTTTCCGGTCGCCTTCGACTCGCCCGAGAACGGGAGACCGACGACGCCGACGATGTCGGCCTCGTTCACGGCCTGCGTGACCGGACCGGTCGCCTTGTTCGGGTCACCTTCGGTGTCGAACTTCTTGAACGCGACCTGGCATCCCTTGTTGGCTTCGTTGTGCTGGTCGATCGCCAGCTGGATGCCGTTGTAGATGTTGATACCGAGCTGGGCGTTGGGGCCCGTCTCAGCACCGACGTAACCGATGGTCAGGCCAGTAGGACAGGTGGCCTTACCGTCTCCGGCCGGAAGCACCGCGTCCTTGGGCGTGTCGATCGACGTGATCGCGGGGATGTCTACCTTCGACCCCGAATTCGTCGACCCACCCGTGGACGCCTGATTGGCGCACCCAGCCAGGAAAAGAGCAACCGACGCTGCAACGGCGGCTCCTATGATGACTTTCTTGCGTAACATCTGATTCTGCCTCTCGACGTGAATCCGTTATGAAACGGCGTGGTTGCCGCTTCGCACCACGAATATGTGTGCTGAGACTACATGTTCTGCAACTAATCGCAGCAAACTTTTCGGCGCGTATTTACACGATTGCAACCAAAGCGACCCACTCTGTTCACAGCCGGAGACGCCGGATAGGCTGTGATTCGGATGCGCGAGGAGGTGCCGACGGATGGGGTTCACGCCGCCGGACACGGCCTCCGTCCGCTCTCCTGAGATCGTCGAGCTGCCCATCCCCTCACGTCTCCACACGCCGGAGTCCCAGGCGTTCGAGCTGACGGTCGGCGTGATGAACGGGATCGCTTTGCACCTGTGGGGCAATGAGGATTTCGTGTACTCCGCGGAGGCCGAGCTCGCATCGTTCACGGCGCAGGACTTCATGGAGAAGATCGTCTTCATCGCTCTCGTCGACAAGACGATCGTCGGGCGTGTCGTCGTCGAGTTCCCGCTCGAACAGGATGCCGTGACGGCCACCCTGCTCGTCGATGTCGTGCCCGCACTGCGTGGTCGGGGCATCGGTTCGGCCCTGCTCGCGCGCGGAGAGGAGCTCGTCGCCGAAGGCGGTCGCACGGTCGTGTCGGCATACACCGAGCATCCGGTCGCCTCCCTCCGACCGGGAGACCGGGTGTTCGCGGACTCCGGCGGCGACGGTCTCCCGGCGGACTCCCCCGACGTCCGATTCGCACGAACGCACGGCTACCGACTCGGTCAGGTCGAGCGTTCAAGCGTGCTCGCCATCCCATTGCCCTCCGATCGCCACCGCTCGCTGCTCCACGATGCACTCGCGCACTCCACCGACTACCGCACGTTCAGTTGGTGGCGCTCCTCACCCGACGACCTGGTGGACGAGTTCGCCACGCTCAAGGAACGGATGACCTCCGACGTTCCCCAGAGCGGCATCGCACTCGACGACGAGGCGTGGACGGCCGAGCGCGTGCGAGCCCACGAAGCGGAACTGGTCGCACGGGGTGAACCGTTGCAGGTGACCGTGGCCCAGCACATCCCGAGCGGACGCCTGGTCGCCTACACCGAGATCGCCGTGCCCGACGACGGCGACAAAGCGGAACAGTACGACACGCTCGTGGCCGCCGATCACCGCGGCCACCGCCTCGGAACGCTGGTCAAGCTCGCCAACCTCGTGCCGCTCGCGGAGCATGCTCCCCACATCCGGCGCATCATCACCTGGAATGCCGCCGAGAACACCCCGATGCTCGCCGTGAACGATGCGTTCGGCTTCGAACTGCACGGCCTGACCGGCACCTGGCAGAAGGCGATCTAGGCGAAAGGTGCCAAATTGCGACCTCAGGGCCCGAATGGTCGCAACTTCGCACCTCTCGCGGGGGCGCTACACGCTAGGAGCGCGCGGGAGGCGGAGCCGCTGGCAGTGGGGGCAGAGGTGCGACGAGCGGTTCATGAACTGTTCGCGCACGATGAGTGTCCCGCAGCGCGGGCACGGCTTTCCCTGCTGTCCGTAGACGTTGAGGCTGTGGGAGAAGTACCCGGATGCGCCGTTGACGTTCACGTACTGGGCGTCGAAGCTCGTCCCACCCTCGGCCAGCGCCTTCTCGAGGACGAGTCGTATCTCCGCCAGCAGCGTGCGGACCCGTGCCCTGCTCAGCGTGTTCGCCGGCTGGGCGTAGTGCATCTTGGCCGCCCAGAGCGCCTCGTCGGCGTAGATGTTGCCGATGCCGCTGATGAGCGTCTGGTCGAGGAGCGCACGTTTGATGCCGGTGTTCTTGCGGCCGAGTGCGTGCGCGAACCGTGCGTCATCGAAGGCGGGGTCCAGCGCGTCGCGGGCGATGTGGGCGACCTGCGTCGGGATGAGCGGCTCGGCCGTCCCCAGCCCGCCGGGACCGCCGTCAGACGTCGGGATCAGCGTGTCGACCGCCATCGAGCCGAAGATCCGTTGATCGACGAAATTGACCCAGAGCTCACGAGCAGGCGATGCCGGCGATGCGGCCGTCTCGATGTGGAGACGGATGCGAAGAAGCCCGTTCTCGACTGCACCGGGCTCACGCAGGAGGATCTGTCCGCTCATCCCGAGGTGCGCAACGATCGCCTGGCCGGTCGGCGAGCGATCGTCGTTCAGCAGCGGGATCCAGAGGAACTTTCCCCGGCGAACGGGACCGGCAAGCACCCGTCCCGTGACGAGCGCCTCGAACAAGCCCGTCACGGGGTCGTGTCGACGCAGCGAACGCTGTTCGAAGACCTCGACACCGAGCACGGTTGCGCCGGTCACCGCCGGGGCCAGCCCGGCGCGGACGACCTCAACCTCGGGAAGCTCGGGCACGTCGTTTGCTCGTGAGTTCCGTCCAGGCGAGCAGCGCGGCCGACATCTCGGCCTGCTTCTTGCTCGTCCCTTCCCCCGTGGCCGTGACGAGCCCGGTGACCTCGACCGTCGCATGGAACGTCTTCGAGTGATCGGGGCCGCTGTTGGTGACGGTGTACACGGGGAGCCCTGCGCCGCGATGCGCGGCAGCCTCCTGCAGGCTTGTCTTCGGATCCATGGCCGCGCCGAATCGTTCCGGGTTCTCCAGCAGCGGTTCGATCAGCCTGAGGACGAGCGCTGTCGCCGCCGTGCCGCCTACGGCGATGTATGTGGCGCCGATGATCGCTTCGACGGTGTCGGCGAGGATCGAGGCCTTGTCGCGTCCGCCGCTCTGATTCTCTCCGCGGCCGAGCAGGAGGAACTCGCCCAGACCGATGGAACGGGCGACCTCCGCCAGGGCGACGGAGCTCACGAGACTCGCTCGACGCTTGGCGAGATCCCCTTCGTCGAGCGTCGGATTCTCGCGGAAGAGCTTGACCGTCACGGCCTGTCCCAGGATCGAATCGCCCAAGAACTCGAGGCGTTCGTTGTTCGGGATGCCTCCGTGCTCGTACGCGTACGAGCGGTGCGTCAGGGCAAGCTCAAGAAGCTCGGGGTCGATGTCGACCCCGAGCTTCTCGATGAGCACACGACGGTCGGTTGTGCCCAGATGGGCAGAGGCTCCGGCCATGTCGGATGAATCAGACGTCGGCGACCTTGCGGCCCTTGTACTCGAGGAACAGGGCGGTGCCTGCGGAGTCCTCGACCACCTTGGCGCGGTGCGGCAGGCTGTAGGTGACCTTGCCGTTCTCGATCGTCTTGACGAGCGTGGGGACCTCAGCCTTCCACTGCGAACGACGGGCGTGCGTGTTGGCGCGCGATTGCTTCCGCTTCGGAACAGCCATGACTATCTCTCTTCTCTGTCTCTGTCGATGTCGGCAGGCGCATCCTGCCGGGCATCGTCGGAAATTGTGTTACTGGTGGGACCAGCACTGGTGTCGGAAGCCTGGAAGGCCGCAAGCGCAGACCACCGCGGATCGGTGGTTTGCTGGGGTTTGCTGTCCGGTACATCCGCCAGCCGTTCCCCGGTCTCGGGGTCGAGTCCGGGGCAATCTGGCCGGCACACCGGCTGAAACGGCAGTGCGAGCACTACCGCGTCCCTGATCAGAGGTTCAAGATCCACGTGGTCGTCGTGAACCTCATAATCAAAAGCTTCGTCAGAAGAATACGCGAAAAGTTCCTGGAAATCGACTTCGACAGGCTGCTCGATGTCGATCAGGCATCGTCCGCACACACCCACGGCCGTGGTCTGCGCCTCTGCGGAGACGAGGATTCCCTCGTGCATCGACTCCAGACGCACATCCAGATCGATCGTGGAACCCTCGGGAACGCTGACGAGACCCTCGCCCAGCGCCGAGTCGACGGGGAGGGTGATGGTCTGCTCGCGCATCTCACCGGGACGGTGGATGAGGTCGTACACGTTGACGGTGTACGGAGTGGTTTTGAACTTGGTCACGAGCGACTATTTTACGCTGCGCCCCTGACAGTTGGCCCGGGCGACCACCCTGCGGGAATCAAAGACACCGGGATGAGCAGCGCTTTGGCTCTCAGGGCCCAGCCGGCCTGAGCCTCAAAGGCCGAGATCACACGCTGCAGGTCGTCGGCGAGCCCGACAGCGACGGCTCGTGACGGCGGGCCGAACGCATCCCTCTCGCGAACGGTGAGGAGCCGACCCATCGCCGGCTCCCCGTCGGTGCCGGCGACCGCTTGGGCTATTCGTCCTGCGAAGACGCGCGGAGTTTCCGTGACGGGCACGGACCAGCCCAGGTCTCGCGCGGTGTCGCGAAGCTCGCTCCACGCCACGGCTGCGCCGCCCCATTCGTCGGTGAGACGCCGCAGGCGATTGCGGCGCCTCAGACGTCGCAGCACGGCCGGCGTGAGGAGCACCGCGACGATCAGGAGTCCGATCCCGAGAGCGGAGGCGATCGGCTGAGCGGCTGAGGTGGCGGTCGAGGCGTTCGGGTTTGGAACGTTGGTCGGGTCTTCTGGAACGAGCGGCTTCGCAGCGGCCGTCGATGTCGACGACGTCTGGGGTCCGATCGGTGTCGTCGTGGTGTCCGGCCGTGTGTAGCTCGGAATCGTTCCCCGGCCCACCGTCGGCTCGAATGCCACCCAGCCGACTCCCGCGAAGTACAGCTCCGGCCACGCGTGGAGGTCGTCGCTGGTCACGGTGTACTGACCCGGGTTGTTCGCCGTGCCGCCGTTCGTGGCCCCGGGCAGATAGCCTTCCGCAACCCGCGACGGGATGCCCAGAGTGCGGGCCATGAGCGCCATCGCCGACGCGAAGTGCACGCAGTATCCGCTCTTGACCTCGAGGAACCGTGCGATCACCCGCGCACCGTCGCCGTCGTATCCCTGGCGCAGCGGGGTCTGAGTCGAGTACACATATCCGTTGTTGCGGAAGTAGTCCTGCAGCGCGACGGCCTTGTCGTACTCCGACACCGCACCCGCGGTGGCCGCCGCTGCCGTCGTCTCGATGATGGATGGCAGACCGGGCGGGAGGAAGAGATCGCGCTGCACCTCCTCGGGCACGAAGCCGCCTGCACCCTTCAGCTGGTCGGCCGTCGGCTGCAGAACCAACGACGTAGCGGTGTACTTCTGCCCCTGCGTCGAGGTGTTCACACCGCCGATGGTCAGATCGTCCGGATCGTACGACCAGGTGCCCGACAGCCCCTTGATCCCCTGTACGGGATATGGAACGGGCAACCAGCGGCTCTGCATGTTGTCGATCTCGACCGTGGTCGTGATCTTGGTCGTGGGGACGGTGTCCGCCAGCCCGAAGACCGGACCGATCGTGTTGCCCGACGGCAGCCGTTTGGTGTCGCGCTCGCGGTGCTTCCAGACCGAGCCGGTGAACTGATCGAGGGATGCGAGCTTCAGGTATTGTCCGCTCGCCGCGGTGGTGGTGTAGGTCAGTGTTCGTACCGCCGCCGGTCGCCGCAGGTCGCGACCGAGATCGATGAGCGGCGTCACAGTGCCGCCGATGGAGACGCCGCCCGCGGTGAACGAGGTCGCACCGCCCTGCACGAATCCGGGCGCTGTGCCCGCGAGAACGATGGCGACGGCGATCGCGGACGCCGCTACGGACAGCGAGGCCGTCGGTCTCGACGTCCCAGGATGCCGTGTGCGGACATCGCAGCGCAGCAGCCAGAGGAAGGCGGCGGCGGAGAGGGCGAGTGTGAAGGGGTCGAGTCCGTCGCCCAGGAGCGCCGCCGGAACGATCAGTACCGCGGCGATGGCGACGGACGTGAGGGCGGGGATGCGGAAAGCGATTGCGAACGCGTCGAGCGCGATCGCCAGCAGGCACCCGCCACCGACGACGAGGAACATGAACTCGGGAAGGGCCTCGGCGGGCGTTCCCTGCTGGTAGATCGAGAGCATCGCCTGCGTCGACAGATCGCCGAATCTGCCGAACGTCGCCGGTGTGGGGATGATCCCGAGCAGTCCCGTCCCTCGACCGAAGAGCAGGGTCATGATGATCGCGAACTCGGCGAGGAGAAGAAGCGGCACGACTTGGCGTCGCACTCCGAGCATCCTGAGCCCGGCTCCTGTGACGAGAACGACGGATGCAGAGACGACGAGCGCGAACCACCATCCGGCGCCCTCGATCAGTCCGACGAGAGCCAGGCTCACACCCAGCACCTGCAGAAGAAGGGCGCCCGTCAGTCGCCAGTATCCGAACCGTCGGGTCCGCGTCAGCGGCATCGCCGCGGCGCCGAGCGCCGCTTCGCTAGCCACGGAGCACCGCCGCACGGTGGCCCGCGAGAGCCTTCTGCCAGACATCGGCCGCATCGTCGCCGGCCGCGAACGGGACGACGAGCCATCCTGCGCCGGAGAGGACCTCACCCACCTCGGACGACGCCGATGCGCCGACGAAGGCCACGGCCGGATCGCACATCGGTCGAACAGCGGCCAGGGCGCCGAGTTCGGAGACGCTTCCTCCGGCGAGCATAGCGAACACCGGGACGGCTCGGCCCGACCGCCTCAGTCCTGCAGCGAGTTCGGCCACTGCGTCATCGCGGTCGGTCCGCTCACGATCGACGGCAGCCAGATCGGACAGCAGCTGCCGATCGGCGCTTCCGAGGTCGTAGGTCGGGGTGGCTGAGCCGAGAGTCCCTGTGCGACCGGCGCCGCTCCGTCCGTTCAGCTGGCGAGCGGCCGTCTCGACCACACTCACGACGAATCCCTGGTCGAGCAGATGCACACCGACCGATGCCACCAGCTCTACGAGGGTCTCGAACTCCTCGTCCGATCCCCCGCCGACGGCCGTGTCGAAGAGCAACCAGGTCTCGGGATTGCTCCGCTGCTCCTCCTGGCGGACCATCAGCTGATCGTGTCTCGCAGTCGCCCGCCAGTGGACACGTCTCAGCGGATCGCCCGGCCGGTATTCGCGTGCGATGAGCTCATCGGCACTCGGGATGCTGTGGCGCAGCAGCTCATGCTCGGTCCCCTCGCTGCGGGAGATGTCGAGCTCGCCGGTCGGCAGATCGCGAACGCGAGGCGTGACGACGAACTGGCGCGGCTGACCGAGCGCGTACTCGGCGTATGCGAGACCGAACGGGTCGGTGCGGCTCACGATGAGGGGGCCGACGGGATGCGATCCGCGTCTGAGCGCTCGCACCTCCTGCCGCAACACGATCGTGTCGCGACCATGACTCCCGTTCGCCTGGTGGGCGCCGAGCCGCGGGAACGGGGCGGACGTCTGCACCTCCACGGCGGACGGCGCGAATTCACGCCACTGCGCCGCGGGAGACGGTCGCGCCGACTGGTTGCGCGCTGTCGTCACCACGCTGGCCTTCTCGCCCGCGGCGACGATGTCGGGATGAAAGCTGCGTGAAACCGTGAGGCGCGGGCGGTCGATCGTGACCGAGATCATCGCCGCGAGCGGGAGTACCGTCAGGAAGAGCCCGACGAACAGCACATCGGTACGCCCGAGCGCCGCCGAAGCGATCAGAGCGAGCACCCCCACTCCGAACAGCGCCCATCCGCGAACGGTCGGACGAGGTCTCCTCACCGGCGACGATGAACGCTCACGCCCGAACACGGGTCAGCCCGCCGTGCCCTGCCGTGTCTGCCCGCTCCGCGGACGGCGATCCGCTGCGCCCGCGCCGATCGCTCCCGAGCCGACGGGCACCGGAGTCGCCGCGACGATGCGCCGCACGATGTCCGCGATGACAGGGGCGCTCTCGTGATGGTGGCCGAGTGCTCGGCTCGTCGGAAGCAGCCGGTGCCCGAGCACGGGGACGGCGAGCACATCGATGTCGTCCGGCAGCACGAAGTCGCGTCCGTCGAGTGCCGCCCTGGCCTTGGCCGCCCGCACGAGTTGGAGCGTCGCTCGTGGACTGCCTCCGAGACGCAGATCCCGGTCTTCGCGCGTGGCGCGCACCAGATCCACCGCGTACTGCTTCACCGGGGTCGACGCGAACACGCTCCGGGCGGTCAACATCATGGCGCGAAGCTCATCGGAGGTGACCACCGGCCCGATTCGGGAGAGCGGGCTCGAGGTGTCGCGCGTCGTCAGCATCGCGAGCTCGGACTCATCGTCGGGATATCCCATCGCGATGCGAGCCATGAACCGGTCGCGCTGCGCCTCGGGCAGAGCGTAGGTGCCCTCCATCTCGACGGGGTTCTGCGTCGCGACCACGATGAACGGCGCGTTGAGCGGATACGTCGAGCCGTCGACGGTGACCTGTCGCTCCTCCATGCACTCGAGCAGGGCGGATTGCGTCTTCGGACTCGCTCTGTTGATCTCGTCGCCGATGACGATGTTGGCGAAGATCGCACCCGGCTTGAACTCGAATCGGCGTTCGACCTGGTTGTAGACGGAGACGCCCGTCACATCGCTCGGCAGCAGATCCGGCGTGAACTGGATGCGGCTCACCGTGCAGTCGACCGATTTGGCGAGCGACTTGGCCAGCATCGTCTTGCCGACGCCCGGGACGTCTTCGATGAGCAGGTGTCCTTCGGCCAGCAGAACGGTGAGTGCGGTGCGAACGGCCTCGTGCTTGCCGTCGATCACCGATTCGACGTTGGCGGTGATCTGTTCCGCGGCGCGGCGCAGCTCCTCCAGGTTCATGCCCGCACTCGGCGGGCTCTCCGTCTCGGCGCTGAGGGAGGACTCTGTCGGCTGGCGCGTCGCGTAACTGTTCATGTCTCCTGCAAATACTCGTAGACGGCTGAGGGCACATACGGACTCACGTCTCCACCGAGCGCGGAGACCTGGCGCACGAGAGAGCTGGAGACATGGGCGTTGGCGGGGTCAGGGAGCAGGAAGATCGTCTCGACCCCGGCGAGGTTGCGATTCACGATGGCCATCGGGGTTTCATATGCCACGTCGACCTGCGAGCGGATGCCCTTGACGAGCACGTGCGCACCGACGTCGGTGCAGTAGTCGACGAGGAGTCCGACACTCCATGACGCGACGATGATCGAACCGGTGATGCCCGCATCCGCGATGGACCGCTCGAGGAGAGAGACGCGCTGTGCGATGGGCAGGAGAGCCGACTTGTCGGGGTTGTGCACGACCAGCACGTGCACCTCGTCGAACATGCCTGCAGCACGCTCGATGACATCGAGATGCCCGAGCGTGACCGGGTCGAACGATCCAGGGACAACGGCGATCCTGTTCATAGACCTTCAGACTATCCCGAGCTTCCCGGCATTTCGTTGTGAATCCGTTACCGAAATGTTGCCGGCGCGTGACGCCCGAACGCCGCGGATCATCAGCGCGAACGCGTCACGATTTCTCGAGGAAGGCCCGTTCGGTCTCGTCCAGTCGGCGGGCGAGGGCTGCGGCCAGTGCCGGATGGGCGGAGAGTCCTCCCTCTCCCTCGATAGTCTCCTGGGCGGCCATACGCGCGTCGGAGATAAGCTCGCCATCCGTCGCGACCCTCAGGAGTCGGAGCGATGAGCGTCCGCCGGACTGCCGACTGCCGAGGACGTCACCTTCGCGACGCAGCTCGAGGTCGATGTTCGCCAGCTCGAAGCCATCGAGCGTTGCGGCGACCGCCTCCACCCTCTCCCGAGCGAGCGTCTCCGGTTCGGCCGAGGTCACCATCAGGCACAGTCCCGGAACCCCTCCACGACCGACCCGCCCTCGCAGCTGGTGCAGTTGGGAGACGCCGAATCTGTCCGCATCCAGGATGATCATCGCCGACGCGTTGGGGACGTCGACGCCGACCTCGATGACCGTGGTCGCGACGATGAGGTCGAGAGAGCCCGCGGCGAACGATCGCATCACCTCGTCTTTGACGTCGCTCGCAAGCTTTCCGTGGAGTACACCGATCCTCGCCGACGCGAACAACGGATCGGCGCGCACCTGAGCTGCGACGGTCTCGACGGATGCGACCGACCGCGCCGGACCCTCATCGGTCGGCGCCTCCTCGCCGTCGTCTTCGACCTCCTTCGCGGTGATGGCCGGGCACACCACGAACACCTGCCTGCCCTTGCCGATCTCCTCCGCTGCGCGCTCCCAGATGCGTCGCTCCCATCCCGGCCGGTCGGCGAGAGGCACCACGAAGCTTTCGATGCCCTGCCTGCCCGCGGGCAGCTGGGCGATCGTGGACACGTCGAGATCGCCGAAAACCGTCATCGCCACGGTCCGAGGGATGGGCGTAGCCGTCAGCACGAGCACGTGCGGAGGTGAGCCGCCCTTGGCACGCAGCGCTTCCCTCTGCTCGACGCCGAAGCGGTGCTGTTCGTCGACCACCACGAGACCGAGGTCGAAGAACGTCACGGCGTCGCCGAGCAGGGCGTGTGTCCCCACCACGATGCGCGCCTGTCCGGAGACCGTGCGCAACAGTGCCTTCTTGCGCTCTGCTGTCGACAGCTGTCCGGTGAGCATGGTCGGCATGAGACTCGCAGCGAGATCCGGTCCGAGGACTCTGACGATCGATCGCAGATGCTGCGCGGCGAGAACCTCTGTCGGTGCCAGAAGTGCCGCCTGACCGCCGGAGTCCGCCACAGCGAGCATGGCTCGGAGTGCCACGAGCGTCTTGCCCGAGCCCACCTCACCCTGCACCAGCCGGTTCATCGGAGCGGTGTCGGCGAGATCCCGCGCGATCTCCTCACCCACCACCGTCTGATCCCCGGAGAGAGCGAACGGCAGAGCGGCATCGAACCGTTCGAGAAAGCCGCCCGGCTGCGGCGATCGCGGGGTAGCCGCAACGGCACGGGACGCAGCTCTCTGCTGGAGCAGTGCCGTCTGCAGCACGAACGCCTCCTGAAACCGCAGCGCGTCGCGTGCGCGCTGCCAGTCCGAATCCTTCTCCGGGCGATGGATGCGCTCCAGAGCCTCGCGGAACGGCAGAAGCCCGCGTTCGCGCGACACGTTCGCCGGAACCGGGTCATCAGCGCCGCTCAGGCCGTCGAGAGCGAGCTCGACGGCCTTCTGCACCTGCCAGCTCGCCACCGTGCCCGTGGCCGGATAGATCGGAATCGGTGTCATGGCCCAGCTTTTCGCGGTTGCGCTCGCCACCCCCGCCCCGCCGTCATCGGGCTCGAACAGCTCGTAGTCGGGATGCGCGAGCTGCAGGGCTCCGCGGTAGTCGGAGACCTTGCCCGCGAAGATGCCCCGCACGCCCGGCATGAGCTCCTTGGCGCGCCAGGCCTGGTTGAAGAAGGTGAGGGTCAGCATCCCTTCACCGTCCGTGATCTTGACCTCGAGGATCGATCCCCGTCGAGCCCGCATCGACCTCTCCTGCACGCGCGTGACCTCAGCGACGATCGTCACGTTCTCGTCGATCGGCAGATTCGCCAAAGCGGTCAGTTCGCCGCGGCGGGCGTAGCGCCGTGGGTAGTGACTGAGGAGGTCGGCGACGGTGCGCATCCCGAACGCCTTCTCAAACGCGCCGGCGGTTCGTCCTCCCAGAACGGTCGACAGCTTCGTGTCGAGCGCGACCGCATGCTCGGCCGCCGGGGAAGACATCGAACTCATGGTTCGATCGTAGGCGCGACATCCGTCACCGCGGTCAGGGGCTCTAATGCCGCGAGGGCAGCGAGCTCCGCGGCGACCTCCGGATCCTCGGGCCTGTCCTGCTGAAGGCGGCGCTGCATGGAGACCGCTTCGTCGGTACGGCCCAGGAGCCGCAGCACATGCGCGACCGACCAATCCGCCCAGAACCGCTGGTCGTCGGTCCCCGCCGACCGTGCAGCCGATTGCGCCGCGACGAGCTCGTCCAGTGCATCCGCGCAACGATCGTCACCGATCAGTGCCCATCCCCGGTTGTTGTGCAGCGCGACCGCCCAGCGACGCGTGAGCGGATCGGACGACGACTCCATCTCGGAAAGTCCCTCCGCCGTCCACTCGGCGGATCGGTCGGGGTCGGCGATCGCCAGCATGTGAAGGGCGTCGACCGCGAGGAACGGATCGTCGATGCGCCGCGCCCGTATGACGGCCTCCTCGAACAGGCGCACCGCTTCTTCGATACGTCCGGCGGAACGACGGAGACGTCCGCGTTCCAGCTGGATCCTCACATCCAGCGGGCCGACCGCGGGTTCGAGCGATTCGAGCAGAGCATCGGCTTCGTCGAAACGCTGCTGCAGCCCCAACGCCCGCGCTCGCTGCGTCTCCAGTTCGGCCCGTTCCGCCTCGGTGCGGTCGTCCTCCGCTGCAGCCCGCGCGAAATTCGCCGCTGAAGCGATCGGATCATCGAAGTTCCACAGGGCGTCGACCTCGGATTGGTCGAGTCGTTCGTTCACGACCCCTATCTTGGTGGGCGTCGAGCACCGGCCGCTAGGCTCGAAGCCACCATGACACGAATCGTCTCCGGGTTCGCCGGCTCGCTTGTGCTTCGCGTGCCCAAGAGCGGCACACGACCAACCAGCGACAGGGTGCGGGAGGCGATCTTCTCCGCACTCGACGCTCGGGACGAACTTCGCGGTGCACGCGTACTCGATCTGTTCGCCGGATCGGGCGCCCTCGGCCTCGAAGCGGCCAGTCGCGGTGCTGCAACGGTCATGCTCGTGGAGAAGAGCGCCGAGGCCGCTGCCGTCATCCGCGTCAACATCTCGGCTCTCCTGAAAGCCGCACCGAAGGACGGGAAGCCGAAGCTGGAAGTGCGGTCCACGGCCGTTCAGACGTTTCTCGCCGGATCGGGCTCGACGTTCGATCTCGTGTTCATCGATCCTCCGTACGACCTCGGCGACGACGACGTTCGCGACATCCTGTCCGTTCTCGAACACCGACTCTCCCCGCACGCCACCGTCTGCCTCGAACGCAGTGCGCGATCCGCGGAGCCCGTGCTTCCCCCGGGACTGGTACTCGACCGCCGCAAGGACTACGGCGACACCGCGCTCTACTGGCTCTCCGTGCCCTGAGGGTCAGCCCGTTCCGCCGTTCCATCCGGCGTACGGATCCCAGCCTCCACGCTCGTCGAAGGCGCGACCGGCGACGAGCAGACCGCTTCCCGCCACCACGCGGCCGATCGCGCGGAAACCACCAGGCAGCTCCACATCAGGCGGGAACGTCGCAAGAAGCGAGTGATCCTCTCCGCCCGTCAGCGCTGCTATGACCTCGCCGTCGGCCAGCGCGATGTCGGGCCGTCCCGCAACGAGCACCGTCGGATCGATGTCGACGGCGGCACCGCTCGCATCCGCGATTCGTCGGGCGTCGAGCGCGAGCCCGTCGCTGAGGTCGAGCATCGCCGTCGCTCCGGCAACTGCGGCCAGCGGACCGTCCCCGATGGGAGGGCGTGGGCGCAGCTGCGCCGTGACGGCCTCGGGATGCTCGCGAAGCACATCCTCGAACCGCTCACGACTCGGCTCCCCCGCCGCGTCCACCGCGCGCTCGAACAAAAGACGGAGCCCGGTGGCCGCGAGACCCAGATCCCCCGACACCGCGACGACATCGCCCACCCGTGCACCGCTCCGGAGGACGGGAGCGCGTCCCTGAAGGTCGCCGAATGCCGTCACGGCGATCGTGAACGTGTCCGACACGGACAGATCTCCCCCGACGACTCCACATCCGGGAGCGAGCGCGACGCACGCATCCCGAAGCCCGTCCGCAAAAGCCAAGAGGTGTGAGACCGGGGTCGCAGTCGGAGCGGCGATGGCCACCACCAGCGCCGTCGGCACCGCGCCCATTGCTGCGACATCCGACAGGTTCGTCGCCGCGGCCTTCCAGCCCAGATCGTAGGGAGACGACCAGGCCCACCGGAAGTCCGGGCCGTGCACCATCATGTCCGTCGTCACGACATAGCGCTCATCCGGGGCGCGCAGCACGGCTGCGTCGTCCCCTGGACCGACGAGCGCGGCACTGGCCCGAGGAAGTCGCGGGAAGATCCGCGTCAAGGTCTCGCGTTCGGAGATCCCGCCCAGCGTCTCGTCGCCGGTCGGCCTCTCAGACATCGTCATGCATCAAACGGTAGCCTGAAACCGATGCCCAGTTTCCCCGCAGCACGCCGCCGCACGGCCGCCGTCGCCGCGATCCTCGCCGCCGCCGTCCTCGTCCTCACCGGGTGTGCGCCCATCGTCGCACTCGACGCGGCCGCCGATTCGAACGATCCGGGATGCGCCGAGATAAGCGTCCGTCTGCCCGACACGGTCGCAGGCAAGGCTCAGCGCGAGACCAATGCACAGGCGACCGGAGCGTGGGGAACTCCGACCGTCGTACTGCTCCGTTGCGGCGTACCGCCGATCGGTCCGACGACCAAGCCGTGCGTATCCGTGAACGGCATCGACTGGGTGCTCATGACCGACCCGACGGCCAAGTCGATCGTCTATCAGACCTTCGGACGCAAGCCGGCGACCGAGGTGATCATCGACCATGTCTCGGGAGTATCAGACTCGTCCGTACTGCCCGATCTCGCCAGCGCCATCGCCACGGTCAAGCAGACCCAGAAGTGCCTGTCCACCCTGGACACGGATCCCACGACGCCCTCGCCGTAGCGTCGGAAGCAGGGAGCGGGTCAGGCGGCGCGAGCCAGTGCCACGGTGATCAGCTCGTCGATCAGGGCCGGGTAGCTGAGACCCGACTCCTGCCAGCACCGCGGGAACATCGAGATCGGCGTGAACCCGGGCATCGTGTTGATCTCGTTGATGACGAAGCCGTCCGCGGTGAGGAAGAAGTCCACGCGCGCGAGGCCCTCCCCGCCGATGGCGTCGAACGCCCTGATCGCGAGATCCTGCATGGTCGCGAGCTGCTCCGCCGACAGATCGGCGGGACACACGAGATCGATCCCCGGCGCGTCGAGATACTTCGCGGCGAAGTCGTAGAAGTCCCGACCCGATACGACGATCTCACCGGCGACGGACGCACGCGTCGCCTCGCCAGGGCGTCCACCGAGCACCGCGATCTCCACCTCACGGCCCACGAGAGCCGACTCGATGAGCACGCGGTCGTCCTCGGCGAGAGCGATCTCGATGGCGGCATCCAGTTCGTCCATCTGCTTGACCTTGCTCACACCGACGCTCGACCCGGCACGTGCGGGCTTCACGAACGACGGGAGGCCGAGGCCCTCGGCTGCCGACCGTACGGCGTCGGGATCGGTCTGCCACTCGTACGAGGTCACCGTGAGCCACGGTGCGACAGGAATGCCGGCCTGCTGCAGCACCGTCTTGGTGAAGTGCTTGTCCATGCCCAGCGAGCTCGCGAGGACGCCGCTGCCCACGTACGGCAGGTCGACGAGTTCCAGCATCCCTTGGATGGTGCCGTCCTCGCCCCACGGGCCGTGCAGGATCGGGAAGACGATGTCGATCGTGCCGAGGGATCTGGTGCGACCGGCCTCGGTGACGGTCACCTCGTGACTCGTCGCGTTCTCGGGCCAGTGGATGCGCGACCCGTTGTCGTGCACGACAGGCAGATCGTCCGCGTTCAGAGCGAAGAGCGACGCGTCGTCGGGCTGCAGCGTGAACGCGCCATCACGCGTGATGCCGATCGGGATGACGTCGTAGCGTCGACGGTCAATCGCGGCGAGAACCCCTGCCGCCGTCGCGCAGCTGATCGAATGCTCGCTTGATCGACCCCCAAAGAGAAGAGCGACCACGAGTTTGTCCGTCATCCATTGTCCTTTCGCCCTGGGGCTCGTCCGAGTCTGTCGTGAGATGCGGGGCGATGTCTTTCGGATCGAGCGTACCGGCCAGCACCTGGCTGACCTGACGCACGATCGGCATCTCGACCCCGCGCGCTTCGGCCAGGGTGAGGATGGGCGCCACCGATGCGAGGCCCTCAGCCGTCTGGTTCATCTGCTTCACGACGTCGGTGAAGCTGTATCCCTGACCGAGAAGTCGTCCCGCTGTGTTGTTGCGGCTCAGCGAGGACTCGCACGTGGCGATGAGATCGCCCAGACCCGCCAGTCCCGACAGCGTGACGGCATCGGCTCCGTAGGCCACGGCGAAGTCCGTCATCTCCACGAGACCGCGCGTGATGATCGACGCCTTCGTGTTCTCGCCGTACCCGACTCCGTCGACGATGCCGATCGCCACAGCGATGAGGTTCTTGAGCACGCCGCCGAACTCGGTGCCGATCACATCCGTGTTGACGAAGCTCCGGAAGTACCGGTTCGTGGCGGCCATGGCCACCATCTGCGCTGTCTCCAGACTCACCGATGACACGACGGCCGCCGTCGGCTGCTCGCGTGCGATCTCCAGCGCGAGGTTGGGTCCGGATGCGACGGCGATGCGCTCGGGCTCGATGGGGAGCGCTTGAGCGATCACCTCGCTCATCCGAAGGCCCGTGCCCTTCTCGACACCCTTCATCAGGCTCACCACGATCGTGGACGGACCGAGGAACGGCCTGATCGCTTCGAGGTTGTCCCGCAGCGTCTGACTCGGAATCGAGACGAACACCAGTTCGGCGTCGCGCATCGCCTCGCCGAGCTTGGAGGTCGCACGCAGGTTGCGTGGCAGATTGATGCCTTCGAGGTAGTCGCTGTTGCGCTTCACCTCGTTGATCTCGCGGGCGAGCTCGGGCCGTCGCGCCCAGAGCACGACATCCGAGCCGCCGTCGGCGAGGATCTTCGCGAAGGTCGTTCCCCAGCTGCCCGCACCGAGGACGGCGATTCGCCGGGGTGCGACCACCGGTCGTCGTGCCGAGTCAGCCCTCAAAGCGACCGGTCTCCTTCTGATCGTGTTCGGCCGGGTTCCACCGGTTCGCCGGGGCCTTCTCACCGCGCAGGTCTTCGAGCAGCGCGGTTATCGCATCCATGATGACGGCGGTCGCCTCTGAGAGCGTCGCCGAGTCCAGGTTGCGTCCGCGGAACGCTGAGAGGTCGACCGGGTCGCCGAACTTCACTTCGACGGTCTTTCGAGGAAAGAAGCTGATCTTCTTGCCGTAGCGCGCCATCACGTTCTGAGTGCCCCAGTGGGCGACCGGGATGACGGGGATGTCGTGTTCGAGAGCCATCCGGGCGGCCCCCGTCTTGCCGCGCATCGGCCACAGGTCGGGATCGCGGGTCAGCGACCCCTCGGGATAGATGATGACGATTCGTCCGTCGTCCACGATCTGCTGCGCAGCCTGAAGGGGCGCCGAGCCACGCGCAGAGCCTGCGCGTTCGACCGGCACCTGACCGGACTTGCGCAGCAGCCAGCCCACCACGGGAACCTTGAAGAGGCTGCCTTTCGTGAGGAACCGAGGCATGCGTCCCAGATGCCAGCTCACCATTCCGACGATCACCGGATCGATCTCGCTGTAATGGTTCGGCGCGACGATGAAGGCGCCTCGGCGAGCGAGTTTCTCGCCGCCGATCACCTTGAGCCTCACTCCGATGCTCATGATCGGAATGACGATTCCCGCGAGAACCCAGAAGACGGAAGGCTTCGAGGTCTCCTTGCGAGGCAGGCGGGACGTCACGGGCGCAGGCTTCTGCTCTGAAGGTCGGGACACGTCCCCATTATCCTTCGAGAACGAAGTCGGCTCCCAGCAGCTCGAGCTTGGTGATGAAGTTCTCGTAGCCCCGGCTGATGATTCCCACGTTGCTGACGGTCGAACGACCGTCGGCGCTCAGCGCTGCGATCAGGTGGCTGAAGCCACCGCGCAAGTCGGGAACGACGATGTCGGCTCCGTGAAGCTCGGACGGACCGGAGATGACAGCGGAGTGATTGAAGTTGCGCTGTCCGAAGCGGCACGCGTGTCCGCCCAGGCAATCCTTGTGGATCTGGATGGTCGCGCCCATTTCGACCAGCGCGTCCACGAATCCGAAGCGCTGTTCGTACACGGTCTCGTGCACGATCGAGACGCCCTTCGCCTTGGTGAGGGCGACGACGAGCGGCTGCTGCCAGTCGGTCATGAAGCCGGGGTGCACATCCGTCTCGATCACGACGGGCTTCAGCTCTCCGCCCGGGTGGAAGAAGCGGATGCCGTCGTCGTGGATCTCGAAGGCTCCGCCGACCTTGCGGAAGACGTTGAGGAAGGTGAGCATCTCGGGCTGACGTGCGCCGCCCACGTAGATGTCGCCGCCGGTCGCGAGCGCTGCCGCGGCCCAGCTCGCTGCCTCGTTGCGGTCGAACAGTGCCGTGTGGCTGTAACCGACGAGCTTCGAAACGCCCTCGATGCGGATCACGCGGTCGGTGTCGACCGTGATGATCGCGCCCATCTTCTGCAGGATGTTGATGAGATCCATGATCTCGGGCTCGATAGCGGCGCCTTTGAGCTCGGTGATGCCATCGGCGCGAACGGCCGTCAGGAGCACCTGCTCGGTGGCGCCGACGCTCGGGTACGGAAGTTCGAGCTTGGCTCCGTGCAGACCGTTCGGAGCGGTCATCCGGATGCCCGTCGGAAGCTTGTCGACGATGGCGCCGAACTTGCGAAGGACCTCGAGGTGATAGTCGATCGGGCGGTCGCCGATGCGGCAGCCGCCGAGGTCGGGGATGAACGCCTCGCCCAGTCGGTGGAGCAGCGGTCCGCAGAAGAGGATCGGGATGCGGCTGGAGCCGGCGTGGGCGTCGATGTCAGCCATGTGGGCGCTCTCGACGTTGCTCGGGTCGAGAAGCAGTTCGCCCTCGTCTGCGCCGTCGGTGACTTTCACGCCGTGGATCTCGAGCAGACCGCGCACGACGCGCACGTCGCTGATGTCGGGCACGTCCCGCAGAACACTGGGGCCTTCTCCGAGCAGCGCCGCGACCATCGCCTTGGTGACGAGGTTCTTGGCGCCTTTCAGCTCGATCCGACCGCGGAGCGGGATGCCGCCGTTGATCGCGATGCGATCGCCTTTAAGTCCAACGCTGGCTCCTGCTGCCTGGGCATCCTGAAGGAGTGAGTTCAAAGTTTCACCGGTAACGTCTTAGGCCGCCAGCTCTCGCGGCGGGCTTCGAATTCTGTGATGTGCGCCTCGTCACGCAGGGTCAGGCCGATATCGTCCAACCCTTCGAGCAAACGCCATCTAGTGTAATCGTCGATCTCAAAAGAGACTGTGATGTCACCGACGCTCGCCGTCTTTGCAACCAGATCGACCGTCGCCTCTATTCCCGGCGCGGCCTCGATGGCCTGCCACAGACGTTCGGCGTCCTCCTCGCTGATCTGACCGGCGAGGAGCCCCTGTTTGCCCGCGTTACCGCGGAAGATGTCGGCGAAACGGGGGCTCAGCACCGCGCTGAACCCGTAGTCGCGTAGTGCCCAGACCGCGTGCTCGCGCGAGGATCCCGTGCCGAAGTCCGCCCCGGCGATGAGGATCTTGCCCGACTTGTACGGCTCACGGTTGAGGATGAACTCGGGATCCTGCCGCCACGCGTAGAACAGCGCGTCTTCGAAGCCCGTCTTCGTGACGCGCTTGAGGAACACCGCAGGGATGATCTGGTCGGTGTCGACGTTGGAGCGGCGGAACGGTACGGCGACGCCGCTGACCGTGGAGATCTTTTCCATCAGGCGCCCACCTTCTCTCCATCGCGCGCATCCGTCGTGTCTCCGCTCGGCGTGTCGTCGCCTTGGTCACCCTCGAGGTCCCAGGGACTCGACAGCGTTCCGCGGACAGCGGTGGCCGCCGCGACGAGCGGCGAGACGAGGTGGGTGCGACCGCCCTTGCCCTGGCGCCCCTCGAAGTTGCGGTTCGACGTCGAGGCGCAACGCTCCCCCGGCGCAAGCTGGTCGGGGTTCATCCCGAGACACATGGAGCAGCCGGCGAAGCGCCATTCCGCTCCGAACTCCTCGACGATCTTGTCGATGCCTTCCGCTTCGGCCTCGAGGCGCACGCGTGCGCTTCCGGGGACGACCATGACCCGCACGCCGTCGGCCTTCTTGCGACCCTTGATGATCGAGGCGAACGCCCGGAGGTCTTCGATACGGCTGTTGGTGCACGAACCCATGAAGACCGCATCCACCGGGATGCTCTTCATCGGCGTGCCCGCTGCGAGGTCCATGTATTCGAGAGCGCGTTCGGCGGCGGCGCGCTGGTTGTCGTCCGCGATGGTGGCCGGGTCGGGCACCGCTTGACTCAGAGAGACTCCCTGGCCGGGATTGGTGCCCCACGTCACGAACGGCTCGATGTCCGCCGCGTCGAGATAGACCTCGGCGTCGAAGACGGCGCCGTCATCGGTTGCGAGGGTGTCCCAGTAGGCCACGGCGTCATCCCAGTCCTGACCGGACGGTGCGTGAGGGCGGCCCTTCAGGTAGGCGTACGTCGTCTCATCCGGTGCCACCATGCCGGCGCGTGCTCCCGCCTCGATCGACATGTTGCAGATCGTCATGCGGCCCTCCATGGAGAGCGCGCGGATCGCACTGCCGCGGTATTCGAGCACGTAGCCCTGGCCACCGCCGGTCCCGATCTTCGCGATGACGGCGAGGATGATGTCTTTGGCCGTCACGCCCGGGCGGAGTTCGCCCTCGACCGTGATCGCCATCGTCTTGAACGCTTTCAGCGGCAGGGTCTGGGTCGCCATGACGTGCTCGACCTCGCTCGTGCCGATGCCGAACGCCATGGCGCCGAACGCACCGTGCGTGGAGGTGTGCGAATCACCGCAGACGACCGTGATGCCCGGCATGGTGAGTCCGAGCTGAGGTCCGACGACGTGCACGATCCCCTGTTCGAGATCGCCCAGCGAGTGCAGGCGGATGCCGAACTCCTCGGCGTTCTTGCGCAGGGTCTCGATCTGGGTGCGACTGGTCAGATCGGCGATCGGCCGATCGATTCCGATGGTCGGGGTGTTGTGGTCTTCCGTGGCGATCGTGAGATCGGGACGCCGCACCGGGCGTCCGGCCATCCGCAGACCGTCGAACGCCTGAGGACTGGTGACCTCGTGCACCAGGTGCAGGTCGATGTAGATGAGGTCGGGCGAGCCGTCCTCACCCTCGACGACCAGGTGGTCTCGCCACACCTTCTCGGCCAGCGTCAGTTTCTCGCTGGGCTTTTGCGCGGCGGAATCTGTGTCTGTACTCATGGAAACGTCTGTACTCATGGAACTCGTGAACTCCTTGCTTGCTTCCGGATCAGCCGACGACGAACTCCGCGACGAGGGAGGCCAGGAGATCAGGACTCGTCGCGGCAGCTAAGGAGGAGCACACCGAGAAGCACGTTGTCAGGGTAGCACTCCGTTCCCGAACGGACTTTCAGGCTCGCTCCACACGCACGACGAAGCGTCCCAGGTGGATGGCGGATCCCTCGGGGACGTCCTCAGCAACTCCTGGGCTGAGTGTGCGCGGCTCGCCGCCGGGCGGCTCGACAGCGACTCCGTTGGTCGAATGCGCATCGGTGACCCTGACCGCATCCGTCGTCGGTTCGAAGCACGCGTGCGTCTTCGAGACGGATGCGGCGGGATCGTCGACCGTGATGAGCTCCGCATCCGTCCATTGCCCGAAATGCACGGGGTTGCGGCCCACGAGCAGGGTTCCTGTGAGCGGTACGGCGCGTCCGGTCGGGAGCACCAGCCGCCACCTGCGCTGTTCGGGCGGCGCCGTGCTCGCCGTGGCCGGCGCCGGCGTGGGCGGGCGGAAGGCCGGAAGCTCGCTGTGCCGGATCGGCGCGCGACGCGTCTCCGTACCTGTGTCTTCGCGCGGAGGGATCAGATCCGGCGGGGGAACGATGAATCCAGACGTGTCCACCAGGCCACTATAGGGCGGGTGTCTTCCTCGCACGGCGGTAGCGGAACGATGCCAGCCGGGCCCGCAGCCAGCCAGCCGAACGCGTCGCCTCGGTGAGAGCCGCATCCGCCCTCGTCCACGCGTGCGACACACGGTCGTCGGAGACCTCGCTGCCGTCGAACACCGCAGCATCCACGCCTCGAGCGAGCGGCTCGAGACCTTCGTCAGGCAGAGCCAGGCTCTGCGCACGCGTCTGCTGCTCGAGCACCGCCGCGGCCTGCAGCCGGGTCGCGTTGCGCGGAACGGTCAGACCGAGCTCGGCATAGCCGTCGGCCAGCTCGTCCCATGCCCCTGCCGCCCGCCGGTCAGGCGGACCTTGGGATTCCCGTCGTCGCCGCCGTCGACGCTTCAGCGCAGCCACGACCAGGAGCGGCACGAAGTACAGGATCAACGGGATCCCGATCACGCCGGCGAGCACCCACGCCCACGCCGGCAGCACGAACGCGGGCTTCTGGTCCTTGCGGTCGTTGTCCTTGGTCTTGACCGGCGTCAAGAGTTCCTGCGGTTTGGGATTGGCAGGCGGCGGCTGACGAACCTGCGGCTGAGGCTCCAACTTGGGCTTCGTCGTCTGGTTCTTCGGCGCATCCGTCTTCGTCGGCGTCGGGAAGAACGGCACCCAGCCGACCCCGTCGAAGGCGACCTCGTCCCACGCAGTGACGTCGTTGCCGGTCACCGTGGTCGGCTGACCGTTCGCGACCTTGGGGGCGAAGCCCATCACGACACGCGTCGGGTAGCCGAGCCGACGCGCCATCAGAGCGAAAGCGCTCGCATACTGCTCCTGGTCGCCGACCATCGGAGCCTTCGCGAACAGGTCGGTCATACGGTCGGCTCCCTCGCCTGCACGAGACGGAACGGGATCGCTCGCGCGACCGTGGCTGAGATAGCCGAAAGTCTTCAGGGATCGTTCGATGTTGCGGAGCTTCTGGATGGCACTGGTCGCCGAGCCCGCATACTCCTCGGCCTTGGCCGAGACGATGTCGGGCACGTTCGTGACCGGCGGAAGCGAGAGCTTGGCCGGCGCCACACGTGCCAGGGCCTTGTCGTTCGGGATCCTCTGGGCGGTCGCATCCACCGAGTACCGCAGTCCCTCGGCCACCCCGCTCGTGACCGCGGTGGTCCCGGTGGTCGTGTTCACTCTGACCGCGGATGCCGGATCCGCTCCCCTGTGCGCGTCGAAGTTCAATTCCGTGACGTATCCGACGGTCGGAAGCCAGACATCCGAATAGTCCAGGATGTCGATGCTCGCCTTCGACTTGGCTCCGGCCGTGAAGAGCGGCGGGCGCGGAATGGTGCTGCCGAGAAGCTCGAAGCTTCCGGAGGCGTCCGAGTCGACGCTCGGGTCTGTCACGTTCCAGACGACGCCGTCGTAGCTGTCCATCGTGGCCAGACGGATGACCTGACCGGAGGCCAGTCCATCGACCGTGAACAGCTTCGTCTTCTCGAGGTCCTTCGTGTATTCGCGGAAACCCGCGAGGGGGCTCGGATAGTCCAGCGGATCGAACGGCGGAGTGACCTCCTGCCGCAGCACGAAACGGGAGTCGGGGGGCGGGGTAAGAACCGAACCGGCCAGCGCTCCCACCGCGACCGCTCCGAGCACGACCACACCGGTCCCGACGAGGCGCCGTCGTTTGAGTCCCGGATCGGCAGATACCTCCACGGCTCCCGAACGGGCGCGACGCCAGCCGAGCCAGACGAGAGCGATCGCTGCGAACAGCACCCCGCGCACACCGGCGAAGTACGGGTCTCTCGTGCCGAGAAGGATGCCTGCGACGAACAGGAGCACGGGTCCGGTGAGCAGCACTGCTGCTCGGGCACCCCCTCGAGCACGGACCTTCGGCAACCAGCGCACCGCGAGCGTCACCGACACCAGCGCGACGAGCCAGCTGGCGAAATAGGGCACGACCGCAACGTACGGCGGCGCCTCCAACGGCGCCTGCAGCGTGACGGCATCCGCCCACCCGAATACGGCACCGAGCACCAGACCCGACAGACTGTCGAGACTCGGCAGCACGATCAGAGTCGCCTGCTCGGGCATGGCCAGAGGCGTTCCGAGCAGGAAGTAGGCGGCCAGTGCGATGGCGATCGAGATCGGCACCGACAGTCGGAACAGCCGGCAGACCACGGCGGCAGCAGCGCCGACGGCGATTCCGCCGAAAGCGGCCAACGCGAACGAGTAGTGACCGAACGCGGGTTCGAAACCGAGCACGGCGACGACGCTCAGCGCCACGAGCACAGTGACGTCGATCCAGGTCGTCGTGCTCAGACGGTCGATCGTACTGACCGGTGCCGCTCGGCGTGGTGCGCGTGCCGTGCGGGCTGCCCGCCTCGGCGATCCTGTCGTGGATGTTCCCGCCGTCATCGGCCCGCCCGCTTCAGGAGAGCCGGAAGCTCGGACAGGTCTGAGACGGTCGCCATCATCATGCCGCCGAGCCTGCTCAGACGCGGCTCCCCCGACACGTCGACGCGCACCGCGACCACCTCGGTGTCCGTCCCGTACAGAGTGCTCGCCGCCCGCAGCTCGGCCGCGGGCAGCTCGGAGCCGACGACGAAGACGACCAGACTCGGCGAAGCCAGGCGCAGCGTGCTCTGACGCACGAAATCTCGCAGGCTTCCGTGCATCCCGTCGACCTGCTGGATGCGGCACGAGTCGTCCAGCAGAGCGGTCGGCGTCACCGTGCGGATCGCCCGGCGCTGCCAGATCGCGTCGATCTCGGTCTCTTCACGGATCACCTGGCAGCCCACCGACGCCATCACCGAGACGCCGAGCTCGAACTCTTCGTCGGAGGCGAAGTGCGACGCCTCGGCGTCGAACACGAGGAGCATCTGCGACCGGCGCGTCTCCTGGTACTGCCGCACCATGAGCTGGCCGGTCCGCGCCGAGGTCCGCCAGTGCACGTTGCGGATGTCGTCGCCTGGTTCGTAGGTGCGCAAGGCGTGGAAGGCGAGGTCGCTGTCGGTGATCACCTTGGTGGTCTGTCCTTCGAGGTCGCGCACCAGCCCTCGGGCGGTCGCGACGAGACGCGTGGTCTTCGGGTGCACGAACAGCTCGACCTGCCCTGTCCACTCGGTCGTGCGGCGGAGCAGCCCCAGCTGGTCGCCTCGCACGGACAGGGCCGGACCAGCCAGGATGAGGGCCCGCCGGGCCGTGGGAACCGCGAACAGCTCTTCGGTCTCGCCACCGGCCGCGAGACGCGGAACCATGAACTCGGCCAGACCAGTTCCGACCGGGAGCTCCATGCGCGTCGGAAGCACCGCGCGCGTGCCGGTGTTGACGACCTCCATGCGCCCCAGGGCGCGGTCGCCGGCGACAACACGCCGCGGGTTGAGCTCGATTGAGACCGCGTACGTCGAACGTCCGAAGACGTAGGCCAGCGCGATGAGGAAGGCGGCGACGAGTGTCGCGCCGAGGAACAGGAACTCCGCCCAGCCCAACGCGAGCGTGAGCACGAACGACACCGCAGCTCCCCCGAGCACGATCCACCCGAGCGGGCTGACCACTGCGAGCACAGGTCCGACCGTGCGCGCCACGGCCCGCCACGCGGGTCCGATCGTGTGAGCAGCGGCGGATGCGCCGCGCGCGACGATGGCCCGCACCTGCCCGAGGGCGATGCGGGTCTGCGACGTGGAGGGAGTCTGTGCTGTCATCGGCGAGAGATCAGGCGGCGCGGTACGCCGGGGGCGTCGCCTCGGAGATGGCGCGCGCGACGATGTCCTCGGCCGTCACACCAGCGAACTCGGACTCAGGGTCGACCATCACGCGGTGCGCCAGCACGGGGATCGCCAGCTCGCGGATGTCGTCAGGAGTCACATACGTGCGACCGGATGAGATCGCCCACGTCTTCGCTGCTCGGGCGAGAGCCAGGGCACCACGGATGCTCACCCCGAGGGCGGAGTCCTTGTCGGCGCGGGTGGCGCTCACGATCTCGCTGAGGTATCCCATCACGGAGGCGTCCGTGTGCACCTCTGACGCCAGCTGCGAGAGCGTGACCACCGATTCGGCCGCGATGATCGGCCGAACGGACGCGGCCCGCGAACGGTTGGAGGCGTCGAGGAGCAGGTCGACGGTCGTGGCGTGGTCGGGATAGCCGAGAGACGTCTTGATCAGGAAGCGGTCGAGCTGGGCCTCGGGCAGCGAGTATGTTCCCGCCTGCTCGACCGGGTTCTGCGTGGCGATGACGATGAAGGGCGCTCCAACCGGATGCCCGACGCCGTCGACCGTCACCACGCCCTCCTCCATGACCTCCAGGAGGGCGGACTGGGTCTTCGGACTCGCGCGGTTGATCTCATCGGCGAGCACGACCGAGGCGAAGATCGGCCCCGGGTGGAACTCGAAACGTCCATTGCTCTGGTCGTAGATGGTGACGCCTGTCACATCCGACGGAAGCAGGTCAGGGGTGAACTGGATGCGCGACTGAGTCCCCTCGACCGTGTTGGCGAGCGCTTTGGCCAGCACCGTCTTGCCCGTTCCCGGCACGTCCTCCAGAAGCACGTGACCGTTCGACAGCATCGCGGTGATGACGAGACGGATGCTCTGCTCCTTGCCGAGGATCGCCTTGTCGACGTTTCCGACGAGCTGGGTGAACGCACCGGCGAACCAGTCCGCCTGTTCCTGGGTTACTGCCACTTGTCGTTGTCCATTCTTCTCGTCGCGGATGGTGTCGTCACGGGGACCAGTCCTCCACGTTGCTCTGCACGCCGCCGGCCGTCACGTACGCGCCGGTGAACCCGCACCACGCGTCGAGCCTGTTGGGCTTGCCGCGGAAGTGCAGACCGCCGCTGCCGTCGGTCGACAGGCTCTTGGTCTGCAGCACGCCGCCGTCGCAGTGGAAGGAGACGGAGTATGTCGTGTTGGCGCTGAAGTTGCTCATGGTCACGTCGTAGGTGTAGCTGTGCGCGTAGCCGGGCTCCAGGTCGCCCTTCGAGAGCGAGATCGATGCGGGCGGATCCGGCTTCTTGCTGACATTGATCGTGTTCGACCTGCCGGGGCCGCCGTACTTTCCGCTGCCGTCGTTCTTCGCCCGCACCTGGAAGGAGTAGTCCCCGACACCGCGATTGTTCACGGAGACGCTGGTACTCTTCGTGGCGTTCCAGCCCTCGCCGTTCAGGTTCCACTCGTAGGTGACCTCGCCGCCGCCCGTTGCCGCGACACCGGAGAGCTTGTTCCAGCTGAGCGTCAGGTCGGACGGCGCGTACTGCCCGCCACTGATGTTCGCCCCGGTCACGGCCTGTGGTGTTCCATACGGTGTGACCGACCCGGACGCCGCGGACGGTTGGCTCCAGCCGTCTGCGTTGTGGGCGCGAACCGTGAACGCGTACGCCTTGCCGTTGGTCAGACCCGTGATCGTGACCTTACCGGCGGATGAGGTCGTCACCGGGCTCTCGCCGCCATCGATCTGGTACTGGTCGATCGGCTTGCCGTTGTCGGCGGGCGCTGTGATGTTGACGGTGGCCTGCGCATCCGAGGCCGCCGCGTCGGTCGGGGCAGCGGGCTTCGACGGCACATCGTGGATCGTGACCCGATATTGGCCGATCGCCGACGCCGTGCGCTTCGGATCCTTCGTCGCGTCTTCGACGTGGTAGACGACGTTGACCGCGCCGATCGCCGCGCCGGACGCCGCGCTCACCGTGATCGACGATGCGGTGAACGTCACGGTGACACCGCTCGGTGCGCTGTCGGCCTTCGCATCCGTGATGGTGAGGGGCTTGCCCGGGAACGGGTTCACCCATGCGGAGTCGCTCGACGCCCCGTTCAGCGTGACCGAGTTCGCCCGCTGCAGCTCTTGCGTCTGGGGCGGGTTCTTCTGCGTCGCGATCGGACGGTTCGAACTCACCACCTGCACGTTCACGGTGCCCTGAATCGTGTGCGTGCCCGAACTGATCGTCACCGGGATGACGGCGGACTCCCCTGCCTGTGCGCCGAGCGGAGCGGTCAGCGAGAGCACCGAACCGCTCAGAGAGGCCTGGATGTTCTTGTTCGGCGACGTGCCACCGCTGTAGGTCAGCTTGTTCAGGATCGCCGGATTGGGATGGAAGCTGGACGCCCTGAGGTCCACCGACAGGGGCGCCTCGCCCGGTTCGATCTTCTCGCTCGGCGGTGTGAACGTCGGAGCCACGTCCGACTGATCCGGATTGCCCACGGTGAGCGGGAGCACGAGTGTGGTGATCCTGTCGGCCGTCTGACCGGCCTCCCGTCCGTCGTCGACCTTGAAGGTGATGGCCGCGGGTCCTCGATAGTCCTTGGCGGCAGTGAACGTGAGCGTCTGGTCGTCGCCGAACGAGCTCTTGCCGTTGCTGTTGGTCGCGCTCACACCGTTGGAGCCGGTGAGCTTGGTCGCACGCCCCGATGGAACATCGAGGATGTCGGACAGCTTCCAGGTCTTCGAACCGCCCATCTCCACGATCTGCTGAGGCAGGCTCGCCTTGATGTGCGGCGGCGCTGTGGCGTCGCCCTTGGGCGGGACAACGATGAACGCGTCACCGGTGAGGCCGCTCACGGGATCGGTCACGGTATAGGCGATCACGAGCCGCTGTTCGGCGGGCTTCACCGTGATCACGCCGGCTCCGGTCACCTCTGCGGCGTCCGCGTTCGCACCCGTGACCGCGAGCTTCAGATCCTCGACCAGCCCCGCCGGGTTGGTCGCACCCTCGAGCGCATCGACCTTCACAGTCGACTTGTTCGCAACCGCTTCGGGCTCCAGCAGGTGGTCGACGGCCGTCGGAGGCTGCTCCTTGGCGTTCGGCGTCACCGTGACCTGGATGAACGCGCTCGCGACACCACCCTGGCCGTTCGTGATCTGGTAGCGCACCACGTACGCGCCCTCGGTCTTCGGGGCGGTCACGAGCACGACCTTGCCGTGAACGGACGCCTTGAGTCCCGCATCCACCGCCAGCAGCTTCTTCTGCAGGGCGATCGTGTAGCCGTTCGGATCGGAGTCGTTATCGAGCACCGGCACCGAAACGGTGCGTCCCGGTTTCACCTGAACCGGGTCGTTGCCCGCGATCGGTGGTCTGATCGTCTCGGGCCGCGGGATGACTCCGATGGTGACCGTGCCGGTCGCCGTCTTCCCGTAGGTGTCCTTGACCTTGTACGTGAACGTGTCAGTTCCCGCGGATGCCGGATAGGCCTCATACGTGAAGGAGGTGCTCGTGCTTCCCGAGATGCGGCCGAGCGTGGGTTGCGAACCGAGTCCGGCCAGGGTCACGGAGTCGCCGTCGGGATCCAGACCGTCGAGAGGCACATCGACAGGGACGGTGGACCCGGCGAACGCGCGGATCGTGAGGGGCTGAGGCTGCGGAGCCCGGTTGGCACCCTTGTCCGGCGCGGTCACGACGAAGCTGACCGTCGCCTGCGCCTTCTGCCCGAACTTGTCGGTGATCCCGTACACGACGCTGTACTGTCCGGGATCCCTCGGCGCCTGGTAGCGCACGGCCTTGTCGCTGACGAAGACCGTCGCGCCCTTGCCCGCCGTGCTGTCGTCACGCAGCTGTCGATCGAGGGTGAACGGCTCGTTGTCGGGCGAGTAGTCGTTGTCCATCACCGGAACGCTTGCGATGTCTCCCGCTCTCACGGTGACGGTGTCATCGACGGCGATCGGCGGCTGATGATTCACCAGAGGCGGAACCGGTACGACGGTGATGCCCGCGGTGGCTTCGTTGACCCCGTCGGAGACCGTGTACTCCAGCTGTACCTGATCGGTGAGCACCGTCGGAGCCGTCACCTTGACCACAGCGTTGTCCAGCACCTCGACGTTGAGATCCTCCGCACCCTTGCCGGGTGTGACCGACCGCACGACGAGCACACGGCCGGATGGCGACTCGTCATTGTCGAGGACGCTCACCGAGGTCGGCTCACCCGGTCGCACGTAGGCGACGTCGGTGACGGCGACGGGCGGCGCCTCGCTTGCCCCATTTTCAGCGACGTTCACCCGGATCAGACCGGTCGTGGACTTCGGACCGGCCCCCAGTGTGTAGGTCACGTAGTACTCGCCCGGCGCGTTGGTGCGCAGCGTGACGGTGCCGCGTGCCGCATCCGTCGCCACCTCGGCACCCGAGCCGTCGAGGCTCGCGCCCACGAGCGACAGCGGTTCGCCCCCCGGCGACTGATCGTTGTCGAGCGGGTGCACGAGCACGGGTCTACCGGCAAACCCGTCCGCGTAGTCGGGAACCGCCACGGGATCGAGCGATCCGGCCGCCTTGACCGTGACGAGCAGACTCCCCGTCGTGCTCTTCTTGCCGTCCGAGACCGTGACCTTGATCTCCTTCGAGCCGGTCTGTCCCGTCTTCGAGGTGAAGGTGACGGTGCCGTCGGGCTTGAACTGAACATCGTCTTCGGTCGTGGCTGCGGCGCCGACCAGCGACAGATCGTCGCCGTCCGGGTCGATCCAGTCGTTCAGCACGTTGTAGGCGACGGACTGGCCCACCTCGGTCTGCGCCGTGCTCGTTCGCACGGATGCGGGCGCCGTGTTCTGATCGAGCTGCCGAAGCGTCGCGTTCACCTGTGCCGACGACGTTCCGCCACGGCCGTCGTCGACCGTGTAGCGGAACGAGATGGTGCCGGCCAGGTCGGCGTTCGGCGTGAACTGGATGGCGCGTTCGCCCTGTACGAGATCGATCGTCCCCTGAGACTCCGGAACGCTCGACGTCTCGGTGATCGTCAGCACGTCGCCGTCGGGATCGGTGTCGTTGGTGAGCACCGGAAGAACCGTCGAACGCCCGGGCCGCACTCCGTAGTTGTCGTCGACCGCTGTGGGGGGACGATTGATCTTGGAGCGCTGCGCGAGAGTATCGGCGAACGATTGGAGCACCGGCTTCTCTTCGCCAGTGTCCCCCTGCACAGTCGTCTCATTGGGCTTCAGCTGCGCCCAGTTCTGCACCAGCCGCATGTTGGAGGAGACGACCCAGGCGTTTCCGTCGCGCAGATTGTTCAGCGCGATCACACCGTGGTTCACACGGAACTCGAGGTCGTCGCCTCGCACCGGCTGATCGATGTCGAGACCGACCGCCTTCTTGCCGTCGCACGCATACAGGTAGCGCGCCGAACCCGACCAGGCACCGTACGAGCACGATCCCAGTCGCACCGGCGCCGAGACCGCACTGGCGCCGCCGGTCGCGGTCGCGCCCGCCGGGTGGGCGACGACATCGCCTCCCCCGAGGGGAACACTCAGGAGGCTCGACGCCGTCGCCACCAGCACGGAGGGATCGGCAGCGCCGGTCTGCTGGATGCGAAGTCCCTTGGCGGGTAGGTCGATGGTGCTGCCGTCGCGCTTGATCACACGGTTCGCCGCGGTGTCGAGCACGACCGGATCATCGCCGACCGCGGTCACCTGAAAACGCGCGGGTACGGGAAAGGCCGTCTTCGACGCACTGGAACCCGGGTGTTCGACCGTGATGAGCGACTTCGACGCCGGTGCGACCACGAATGTCTTACCGGATTTCGACACCGCCAGGCGAGCGCCCTGACCGACCTTGGCGACGGGCTGGGTCTTCGTCTTGTCGAAGTCGACACGTGACGAGGCGTCGAGCACCCAGAGCTGAC
>Ga0256795_1000114_pt1 | contig 40770 bp, 37 predicted proteins | sample MC6MC0946MT_FD_186353 | JGI IMG/M metagenome (GOLD analysis project Ga0256795, IMG submission 186353) | Metatranscriptome of enriched soil aggregate microbial communities from Iowa State University, Ames, United States - MC6-MC0946-MT... | ecosystem: Environmental > Terrestrial > Soil >... | reverse complement strand
CGGGAAGCCCTTTTTATATAAATATGATTATGCTAAACGATTGTGTATACGATCTGCAATCTTTTCGGCCCAGAGGCGATACATGGCTGCACTGTAGTGTAGCTTATCCTCTACCAGGTAAGTAGCCTCATCTCCGGCATACTGATCGGTGAGTTCTGTAATGTCTACAAATATAATACCGTGGGCATCGGAGATAGCCTGCTTACGCTCATTATATGCCTTGATCTCTGCCGTTACTTTTGCCGCATCGGAGCCTTTTTCAATGGCAAATGAGGTATGCCCCCAATCCGGGATGGATACTACAAAAACTTTTTCCTTATTCCCTTTGGCAAAAGCGATTGCCTGCTCCAGTAAGCCGGTAAACTCTGCCGCATAATTATCCAGGTCGCGGCCACGGTACTGGTTATTCACCCCGATCAGTAAGGTAACCATATCAAAGGTATCCTTCAAATCCCTTTCGGCAATACCAGCCTGCAGTTCATCGGTCGTCCAGCCGGTTACAGCAATGATCTCCGGTGTACTGACATCGATCTGATAACGGTCTTTTAATACCTGTACCAACTGATTCGGAAAGTTTTCGGTAGCCCCTACACCTTCTCCTATTGTATAGGAATCTCCTAAAGCTAAGTATGTTTGCATTCCGTAAATATACTATGGTTTCTGATTTTTTTCCTGTCTTTGCTTCAATAATTCGCTGCGCTTCGGCTCCCTGACATTGATAAAATCATAAGGACAATGCAGACAACCATTACCACAACAGCGCCCTCTTTTGAGGTGGTATGCTGCGGTAAGCACCATTAATCCGTTTTCATTGAAGTAAAAGTCTGTTCCTTCCTGTAACATATGGGGACTGATCTATTCTTCTGTTTCCTGGTGTGCAAACATCTGTTTCAGTACAGCGTCTTTCTCCAGTGGCAGTTCTTTATTGATCTTAAATTTCAGATAATGAATGCGGTTACTACCCGCGATATCCAGTCCTTCGTAGTGCGTTTTGATGCTCAATTCCGGTGACACGGGACCTTTTGCATAAATGTTATCATCATCCACCAGTACTTCCAGCTCGTACAGGTCTATAACCGCTTTGGTAAAGTTGTACAGATCCGGGCTGTCGGTTTTCAGGTTGATGGTGGCATCGGGGGTAATGATCTGCTGGTACAGTCTCAGGAAACGGGGGTATGTCAGCCGCTTTTTCATACGCGCACCTTTCAGCTGCGGATCGGGAAAGGTAATCCAGATCTCGCTTACCTCGCCGGGTGCGAAGTAATCAGTGATTTTATCAATATGCGAACGTACAAAGCCTACATTGTGCAAACCACTCTCCAGTGCTGTTTTAGCACCTCTCCAGATGCGGTTGCCTTTAATATCGATACCGACGAAATTGCGCTCCGGGTACAGACGGCCAAGCCCCACGGCATATTCTCCTTTACCACAGGCCAGTTCTAAGGTAACCGGGTGATCATTTTTAAAAAAGGTATTCCATTTTCCCTGCATATCCTGCGGGAATTCTAAAACGTTTTCGAATGTCTTGATCTCGTTAAAACGTACTAATTTTTTTTGTCCCATATATAGAATAAAGTCTGCTGTATTATGGCACCAATGTACCCTGGTAACTAATAGGGTTACGATTTACACTGGATATATATACAGTTGCATTTCCGTTGTCAAATACACTTACCGTGATGCGATTGATATCATTCCTGTCCAGGGGTTTGATCTGTATTTCGTACGGTTTGTTGCGTTTCGATGGTCTGCTTACCTGGTAGGTATATTTTGATGAACTGAATTTGATACCGATATCTGTCGTACCATAGAGCGAGGTATAAGATCGCCCGAAATACGGCAGGGATACGATAAGTGAATCAGGTGTAACCTGTATTGTATAATTGCCTTCCCCGATCCGGTAAAGATCTCTCGCATTGGGAAACATGTCCATTACCACCATGTTGACATCCTCCATAGGCCTTGCCGTCTCTGCCTTAAATGTAAAGCGCTGGTTTAAAACAGCCGTTTCTATGACACCTCTCCGTGGTTGTGGCGGTGACAGTGCCATCAATCCGAAACTGCAGAAAACGAGACAAGCGATTATATATTTCATGATGCTATATTTTGTCTGAAACAAATATACCGAAAATAAAACACATGGCATTTTTACCGAATATCAAACGCCTTTCGGTTTGGAAAGGCGTTTGAGGAAAAGTATATTATAAACCGGGCAAACCCGAGTTATGATTAATATCTGTAATGCTCTGGTTTGTAAGGACCTTCTTTAGACAGACCCAGGTACGAAGCCTGTGCATCAGTCAGGATATCCAGTTCTACACCGATTTTAGACAGGTGCAGACGCGCTACTTTCTCATCCAGGTGTTTAGGCAGAACGTATACTTTGTTTTCGTATGCTGCGGTGTTAGTCCACAGTTCGAGCTGCGCTAAAGTCTGGTTAGTGAAAGAGTTACTCATTACAAATGAAGGGTGACCGGTAGCACAACCCAGGTTTACCAGGCGGCCTTCTGCCAGTACGATAACTTCTTTACCATCGATATTGTACAGGTCTACCTGTGGTTTGATGGTATCTTTAGTCTGACCGTAGTTATTGTTCAACCACTCCATATCGATTTCGATATCGAAGTGACCGATGTTACAAACGATCGCTTTATCTTTCATGGCACGGAATTCTTTCTCGGTAACGATGTCACGACAACCAGTAGTGGTTACAATGATATCGGCTTCTTTAACCGCTTTTTCCATTCTGGCCACTTCAAAACCGTCCATAGCAGCCTGTAAAGCACAGATCGGATCGATCTCTGTAACGATTACACGGGCACCTGCACCTCTCAGCGATTCTGCAGAACCTTTACCCACATCACCGTAACCAGCTACCAGCGCTACTTTACCAGCCATCATAATGTCTGTAGCACGACGAATCGCATCTACCAGAGATTCTTTACAACCGTATTTGTTATCAAATTTAGATTTGGTCACAGAGTCGTTTACATTGATTGCAGGCATTGGTAATGTACCATTAGCCATACGCTCATATAAACGGTGTACACCAGTAGTGGTCTCTTCAGACAGACCTTTGATACCGGCAACCAGCTCAGGATATTTATCCAGAACGATGTTCGTCAGGTCACCACCATCATCCAGGATCATATTCAGCGGACGATCTTCGCTACCGAAGAATAAAGTCTGCTCAATACACCAGTCCGCCTCTTCCAGGGTCTCCCCTTTCCAGGCAAATACCGGAACGCCTGTAGCCGCGATAGCAGCAGCAGCGTGGTCCTGAGTAGAGAAGATATTACAAGAGCTCCAGCGTACTTCCGCACCTAAAGCAGTCAATGTTTCGATCAGTACAGCAGTCTGGATCGTCATGTGCAGACAACCAGCGATACGTGCGCCTTTCAGCGGCTGGCTCGCACCGTACTCTGCTCTCAGGCTCATCAGACCCGGCATTTCAGCTTCTGCCAGTTTAATTTCTTTTCTACCCCATTCAGCCAGAGAAATATCGGCCACTTTGTATGGTAATGCAAAATCGATATGTGCTTTAGATGCAACACTCATAATATAGTAATTAAAGTTTTTTGTAAAAATTTCAGGCAAAAATAAACATTATACGTTAATTCACACAATAAATAGTGTTAAGGATAATATTTGTACCTTTGCAGGCCGAATAAAATCAAAAATGAAAAGCAAAACGCTTAAGCAAAATAAAGTAAACATCATTACACTGGGTTGTTCTAAAAACCTGGTGGATAGTGAAGTATTGAGCGGACAACTCAAAGCAAATGAGATTGCCGTAGTGCATGAGAATGAACGACTGGATCATAACATCGTTGTGGTGAACACCTGCGGCTTTATAGACAAGGCCAAAGAAGAGTCTGTAAACACCATCCTGGAGCAGGTAGCCCTGAAGGAAGAAGGAAAACTGGACAAGGTACTGGTAACCGGCTGCTTAAGTGAGCGTTACCGTCAGGATCTGGCTAAAGAGATACCGGAGGTAGATGCCTGGTTCGGCACCCTGGAGCTACCTTTTATCCTGAAGGAGCTGGAAGCAGATTTCAAAAAAGAACTGCTGGGCGAACGCCTGCTGAGTACTCCTAAACACTATGCCTACCTGAAGATATCTGAAGGTTGTAACCGTACCTGTTCTTTCTGTGCGATCCCTCTAATGCGTGGCGGCCACGTATCAAAACCAATGGAGGAGATTCTTACAGAGGCCAGACACCTGGTGAAGAATGGTGTAAAAGAGATCATGCTCATTGCCCAGGAACTGACCTATTATGGCCTGGACCTGTATAAAAAACGTGCACTGGCCGACCTGCTGGAGCAACTGGCTCAGGTAGAAGGACTGGAATGGATACGCCTGCACTATGCCTACCCTACCAAATTCCCGATGGATGTGCTGGAGGTGATCAGAAAATACGATAATATCTGTAACTACCTGGATATTCCCCTGCAACACTGCAGTGATAATATGCTGAAGGCTATGAAACGCCAGATCACCAAGAAAGAAATGGTGGAGCTGATACAGGATATCCGTGCTGCGGTGCCTGGTATTGCCATCCGTACAACGATGATCACCGGATTCCCGGGCGAGACGCTGGAAGATGTGGAAGAGATGAAGGCTTTCCTGGAAGAAATGCAGTTTGAGCGCGTAGGTATATTTACGTACTCACATGAGGAAAATACTACCGCTTATGAGCTGGAAGATACCCTGAGCAGTGAAGAGAAGGAAAGAAGGGCACAGGATATTATGGAGGTGCAGCAGGAAATCTCCTACACCAAAAACCAGGAATATGTAGGTAAAGAATTCCGGGTACTGATCGACAAGATCGAGGCCGGCAGATATATTGCCCGCACTGAATTTGACAGTGTGGAGGTAGATAATGAAGTAATCATTAATACTGAAGAAGACCTGCCGGTTGGTGACTTTGTGACCGTACGCATCACCAAAGCGTATGATTACGATCTGGAAGCCGAACTGGTATAATAACCTGAACAATTTATGAACTGGATACCGCTTACTGAAATGAGCCAGCTCGATGCCATTGATCTGGCTTCAGAGGATCAGCTGCAGATTATATTCAAGCACAGTACCCGCTGCAATATCAGCGCAGATACTTACGATGAGCTGGAAACGGCAGATACAGAGGCTTATTACCTCGACCTGCTCCGCTACCGCGATATCTCTGACGAGATCGCGCAGCGTTATGGTGTATTGCATAAATCGCCGCAGGTACTGGTAATTTCCAAAGGAGTTTGTATATTTAACGAATCTCATTGGAGAATAAGGGCTTCAGTATTGCAGGCCCATTTACAAAATGCATAAACCATGTCTCAATCCGATACAAACCTTGGCAAATTCTTACTGAAGGCATTCTTCCAGGGATTGGTCATTCTGGGACCGATCAGTGTAACCGTTGCCGTGATCTGGTATATTTTTACCAGTGTAGACAGCCTTATACCCAGCCTGTCACAGGAGTTCCCGGGGCTGGTGTTTATACTGATCCTTACCGTCACTACCCTGATTGGTATACTGGGCACCCGTTTCTTTATTGGGCGCTTCCTGGTAGACCTGTTCGGACATATGCTGGAAAATACACCCGGCATCAAATTCATTTATACGGCCATCAAAGACGTGATGGTCTCTTTCGTCGGAGATAAAAAGAAATTCAATAACCCGGTATGGGTCAAGACCCAGAACGAACCGGAGATCTGGCGCATTGGCTTCCTGACCCAAAGCGATATGGACTTTGTATCACTGCCGGATAAAGTATCGGTGTACCTGCCCCACTCCTATGCCATCTCTGGCTGGGTAATCGTTACTGATGCACATAATATACGCCCGGTTGAGGGGATGAATGCTGCAGAGGCTATGAAATTTGCCGTAAGCGGCGGCATCACCGGAACGGCTGCACATACTGCCGATCAGAAATTCAAGGAAGACCCTAACGCACCGGAACTACAATAAATACTATACACTCTCATAATAACACAATTAGGAATGAAGCATCTGTTCAAAACTATGTTATTGCTGGCCGGTTCACAATGGTGCCTGCATACCCATACTTATGCCCAAAAAGAAATTACCCTGGATGACATCCTCCTGAAAGGCAGCTTCAAAGCTGCATCAGTACCGGGTTTTGATGTACTGAACAACGGCACCAGCTATGTTAAGCAGGAGAATGGCAACATTTCAGTGTTTGAAATGAAAAGCAATAAGCAACTGCGCACATTGTTTGAAAAATCAACGAATACTTTTGAGGGTAAGGCACTGGATGTGGATGAATTTGTGTTTAGTGCAGACGAACAGAAAATGCTGCTGCTGACCAGTTCTGAGAATATATACAGACGCTCTGTGCTGCATCATGTCTACATTTTCGACCTTAAAACGAAATCGATACAACAACTGGATGCGGATAAAGTATTACATGCATCATTCTCTCCGGATGGCAGCAAAGTCGCTTTTGTAAAAGCCAATAACCTGTATTATAAAGACCTGAGCAATGGCAAAACAGTTGCAGTAACCACCAACGGAGCACATAATAAGATCATCAACGGTAACTGTGACTGGGTTTATGAAGAAGAATTTGAATTTACACAGGCCTACCAATGGTCTCCGATGGGCAATTTCCTGGCCTACTACTCATTCGATGAAAGTGCGGTAAAGGAATATGTAATTCCATATTACGAGGGCAAAGAATATCCCAGAAACTATAGCTATAAATATCCTAAAGCCGGTGAGGCCAATTCTATTGTAAAGATCTATTCTTATACTTTAGCGAACGGACAAACGGCCACTGCCGATATCGGAACAGAAACAGATCAGTACATTCCCCGCATTAAATGGAGCAACAATGAACAGGAGCTGTGTATCTATCGCCTGAACCGCCTGCAGAATAAACTGGATCTCTTACTGACCAATGCCAGTAACGGCCAGAGCAAAGTGATCTATACCGAGTCTAATCCTGCATACCTGGAGATCAATGATAACCTGACCTTCCTGAACGATAACCATTCTTTCGTATTCAATTCAGAACGCAGCGGCTATAACCAGCTGTACAAATGGGACTGGACCAAACAGCAATTAAGCCCGATCACTACTGGCACCAATGAGGTAAAAGAATTGCTGGGCGTGGATCTGAAAGGCAATAAAATCTACTATACCGCTACCGATAAGGCGATCAATAATACCTTTAATGTCATCAGCCTGAACGGCAAGCAGCAAAAGACCTTAAGTCAAGGCATTGGTTCGCATGACATCATGCCTTGCAATGGCTTCAAATACTTTGTAGACAAATACAGCACGGCAAACAGCGCGCCGGTATTCACATTGATGGATCAGAGCGGAAAAGCAGTACGCGTACTGGAAGAGAATAAACAACTGACACAACGCATGGCAGAGTACCAGACCAGCCCGGTTACCTTTATGGGTATTCCTAATGGTAATGGCGATACGCTGAATGCCTATATGATCAAACCACCAAACTTTGATGCAAGCAAAAAGTACCCGGTACTGATGTACCAGTACTCTGGTCCGGGATCGCAGCAGGTGGTGAACCACAATACACTGGATCATTACTGGTGGCACCAGATGCTGGCTCAGAAAGGGTATATTATTGTAGTAGCAGACGGTACCGGAACCGGTGGCCGCGGAGAAGCATTTAAAAAGAAGACCTACCTGCAATTAGGCAAATACGAAAGTGATGACCAGATCGCAGTGGCTAAATACCTGGCACAGCAATCTTATGTAGATCCTGCCCGTATTGGTATCTGGGGCTGGAGCTATGGTGGCTTTATGAGCACCACTTGCCTGATGAAAGCACCGGAAGTATTTAAAATGGCGATTGCCGTAGCACCGGTAACCAACTGGCGTTTCTATGATAACATCTATACAGAGCGTTATATGCGCCAGCCGCAGGAAAATGAAAAAGGATATGACGACAATGCACCATTAAGCATGGCCAAAAACCTGAAAGGGAAGTACCTGCTGGTACATGGTACTGCCGATGATAATGTGCACCTGCAGAATGCGACAGAAATGTCAAATGCACTGGTGAATGCAAACAAAGACTTTGATGCATTCTATTATACCAATAAAAACCATGGTATCTATGGCGGTTATACACGCTATAACCTGTTCAAGAAGCTGACAGCTTATATTATGGAGAACTTATAAGATAACTTAAATGACACATATTAGAAAGGGGATAATCAATTTCAATTGATTATCCCCTTTCTAATATGTAAAGGAAATTTGTTTATTACTTCGCTACCTTTTGCCTTGATGCAAAAGGTAGCCATCACAACAAAATGACAACTATATTCCGTCCTAAAAAGCGGATGTTCATTAATCCATATCCGTCTGAATCTCCACCGTCCCGGACAGAATCTTATGTACCGGACAGGCATTGGCAATGGCTAGTATACGACTCTTCTGCGTCTCGTCCAGGTCGCCAGATACCTTGATGTGGCGGGTAAATACAGTTGTCGTTGTACTATCGCTGCGGGTAATAGTGACCTCCGTCTCTACCCCGGTCAAAGGCCATTCTTTACGATCGGCATACATCCGTAAAGTTGCACAGGTACAGGCCGCCAGACTCGAAGCCAGCAGCTCAAAGGGATTAAACCCCTCCTCTTTTCCTCCCAGGGCAATGGGTTCATCGCTGATAATCGTATTTCTGCCTGCAGTGATGGTCGTCTGACAGGATGTCCCTATCCTGCCCTGTACACTATGATTAATCTCCATTTCATTCCGTTTATTCAAAAGGCAAGTTAATAAAGTAATTTTTAATCGCCTGTACTGTTAATCTTGTGTTTATCAGACATATTACACTTTAAATTGTTCGTAATTTCATAATAGCAATACAATGGCGGTTTGTCTATATCAGTATTTATTGGCAAAATCAACTAAGACCGCCAGCAGAAAAGCACCTCCAAAAAGATTAAACACAACCTCTTTTTTAACCCCTGAAATTGAAATTTATGAAAACGAACAGCCAAAACCACAATCAGGTGCCACAAGCCAATCCGCAGACACCGGACAACAACAAACGCCCGCAGAATAAAGACAAGCTGGACAGCCGAGAAGGCGAAGAACAGGAGTTTAAAGGCGATGATGAAACGCATAACAAGAAAGAACACAGACGCGCAGGCAAAGAAAAAAAATAGCTACAGTACTCATCTTGATACAGGACTGCTCCCCGGTGATAACACCAAAGGGAGCGGTCCTTTTTTTATTCATAGTATTAACGCAAGGTGAGAAAAGCGGTATTAAATACGGGAGAAAGGCGGTTGAGGTTGGTTGGAGAGGTGGTTATATTTGAGACATAAATAGACTTTATGAAAGTAGTAGGCTTTAATTTCACAAAAAATGACTTTAGATTTTGTATCCTATCTGGAACAGAAAATCCACCAACAATTATAGAGAAGGGTAAAATTATTTATCCAAATAATATGACCACCGCCGACTTAATGGAGTGGTTTGAAACTCAACTTTCCTTAATTATTGACAAATATCAACCACAACAAATATCTCATAAAATCTCACTGAACTTAACAACACTAGACCAAATAAAAACATCTTGCTATCCTCAAGCTATTCTGAATTTACTTGCTAAAAAGAAGAATATTTTAATAAATAGCTTTTCCTCACAGGCAATCAATGCTACTAAATTTGGTCAACCTAAGAAGACAGATGTATTTGCTTACATTGACTCAATAATCGGCTCGCATCCACCATATTGGGACAAACCAACCAAAGAAGCTGTATTAGTTGCATGGTTTAATCTATTATGAAATGAAAGGAACAAATATTGACAAATTTAAAATAATAGACCATTTGGGTAATGGTTTCTTTGGACATGTTTATTTGTGTTACGATCCATTTTTGCAAAAGGAAATTGCAATAAAAGTTATAAAAGTTCCCGATCCAGGCAAGTTTGTAAATGCAGTAAAGGAGGGTCAAACTCTTGATTTATGTCGGCACAAACATATTGTTGATGTCAAAGACGTGAGAGCAACACATTACAATGCTGAGCCAGTGGTAATAATTGTAATGGAATATTTATCAAAAGGTTCAATTCAAAAGCGTATTGAAAAGCGGTTTATATCTGCAAGAGAAGCTTGTAAAATAATACAAGAGAGTTTGTTAGGACTTGAACAAGCACACAACAACAATGTTTTGCATCGTGATATAAAACCTGGGAATATAATGTTGGGTGATAACGGGGAGGCAAAATTATCTGATTTTGGGTTAGCTATAAATTACCATTCTGACCCAAGTGATGTCTTAGGCTATAGACCTCATCAACCTTTAGAAGTTATTGAAGGAAGTCCGATGGATAAACTAAGTGATATTTATGCTACAGGTATAACATTTTATAGATTATTAAATAACACAAACGAACTTCCTTTCAACTTCAAAACAAAAGATGAGTGGTTAAAAGCGGTAAAGAGAGATCAATTTCCACCACGACAATTTTTACCCCACATTCCAGATAAGATTGTCAAGATTCTCAAGAAATCAATTCATAACAATAAAACAACACGTTTCCAGACATGTACAGAATTTAGACAAGCATTAGAAAAATTAAACATTAATATTGATTGGATATATATTGATGATAACAACTGGGCTGGAGACAACAATGGTGACCAATTTACGTTAGAAAAATTCAAAAAAAGAACTGGTTGGGTAATCGACTTCAAAAGAAATGGGATACGAAGAAATGGACATTGTTACTCAAACCTTTCAGATGACAAGGTCAATATAGAATTTTTCAAAGTTATTAGAGAAACTACATTATTATAGAATCCAATATATAGAAATGATTACTGCATGATTACTTACCCCCCACTGGCGCACGCGCGTGTGCCCCTTACATATCCTCAAACGGTTCCCATCCAATCACCACCTGGCACTCGCATACAGCTCAACTACAAGGGTTTAAAATAACAATAAAGCCCGGAATAATCATCCGGGCTTTATCATTTATACATCAACAGTTAAGACTGCCCACATGAAATTCTATATCACCAGAACGAATTATTAGACCATCGGAAAGAATTATGGTGCATACAGCATGCATTATGAAGCAAACAGCATGCATTATCAGACCGTCAGAATGAAATTCCATCATACCAGATTGAATTATTAAATCATTAGAACGATTTGTTGCACCTACAGCATGCATTATTATAACACCAGTACGCATTATGATCAAGCCAGGACGGAATATTCTATCGTCAGAACGAATTATAAAGCCATCATAAATCATTTATACCCTTCTTCCCGTCATATCGACCGGAGCGGAGATATCTCCCTTTTCACCATTAATCCAGGGGAGATTTCTCGGCTACACTACTTTCTGCTTGAAATAACGCTAGAGAATATTAACCTTCCTCACTGGCGCACGCGCCCCCGCGTGTGCCAGTGAGCCCACCCCAGGCCCAGGTAATAGCATCATCTTTTTACATTCCCCTTGCAAAATAAATTTGCCATAATCATTCTTTATAATATATTTGCAGCAGTTCTTTGTTTGAAAGTGTTATCAAGAAAGGCAGAGGGATTAGACCCGATGAAGCCTTAGCAACCCTTTATCCTGTATAAAGAAGGTGCTACATTCTACCAAATGCGGATAGATAATACGTCTCAATAAGCCCAACCCGGCTTTCTTTTTTTCATTTTCAACGCGGTACTTTTTTCGATACAGGATCATATCCTGCGGCTTTTGCTTTGCAGTATATTCCCGTACGACATTACTATTTAACATTGATCATGAATACAACAGAAACCATAAAATCATTATTAAAAGAACGCATCCTGGTGCTGGATGGTGCCATGGGTACCATGATACAACGCTATCCATTCGATGAAGCCGCCTTCAGAGGCGATCGCTTCAAAGACTGGCCCAGCCCGGTAAAAGGTAATAACGACCTGCTATCCCTCACCCAGCCCGATGCCATACGCACCATACATTACCAATACCTGGAAGCAGGAGCCGATATTATTGAAACCAATACCTTCTCCTCCACCACTGTAGCCATGGCCGATTACGGCATGGAAGCACTGGCCTATGAGCTGAATGTGCAAGGAGCCAAACTAGCCAAAGAAGCCTGTACCGCCTATATGGAAGCACATCCGGGCAGTATAAAATTCGTAGCCGGTGCCATAGGTCCGACCAATAAAACCACCAGCATATCTCCCGACATCAATAACCCTGCCTTTCGGGCCATTACCTTCAACGAACTGAAGGAGGCCTACACCGAACAGATCGAGGGACTGATCGACGGCGGCTCCGATATACTGCTGGTAGAAACTGTTTTTGATACCCTGAACGCTAAAGCAGCGCTCTTTGCCATAGAAGAGGTGAAAGAAGCGCGTGGTATAGATATCCCGGTAATGGTCAGCGGAACGATCACCGATGCATCGGGTCGTACGTTATCCGGTCAGACACCAGAAGCCTTCCTGGTGTCCCTGGAGCATTTCCCGCTGATCAGCATCGGGTTTAACTGTGCACTGGGTGCCCGTCAGCTGGCGCCCTACCTGGAGATCTTATCTCAGAACACAGACATTGCCATATCGGCCTATCCCAATGCGGGCCTGCCCAATGCATTTGGTCAGTATGATGAGACGCCGGAACTGATGGCAGCACAGGTACATGATTATTTAGAGAAAGGAATTATTAACATCATCGGAGGTTGCTGCGGTACTACCCCGGAGCACATCCGCGCACTGGCCGAGCTTGCCGCACGTTATGCGCCGCGTAAGACGGAAGAAGCTCACTAAAACGACACAAAACATTCATGAAGCATTTGAAATTAAGTGGGCTGGAAGCCTTGGTCATTACCCCTGAAAGTAATTTTATCAATATAGGAGAACGCACAAATGTAGCGGGCTCCAAGAAGTTTCTGCGCCTGATCAAAGAGGGAAAATATACCGAAGCACTGGATATTGCCCGCGACCAGGTAGAAGGTGGCGCACAGGTACTGGATGTAAATATGGATGACGGTCTGCTGGACGGCAAGACGGCTATGGTACACTTCCTGAACCTGATTGCTGCCGAACCCGACATTGCCCGTATCCCGATCATGGTCGACAGCTCCAAATGGGAAATCCTGGAGGCAGGTCTGCAGGTATTGCAGGGTAAAGCGATCGTCAACTCGATCAGCCTTAAAGAAGGTGAAGAAACCTTCATCCGCCAGGCTAAGTTGGTGAAGCGCTACGGGGCTGCGGTTATTGTCATGGCTTTTGATGAGCTGGGACAGGCCGATAACTACGCGCGCAGACTGGAGATTGTGCAGCGCTCATATGACATTCTGGTCAATGTAGTAAAATTCAACCCGACCGATATTATTTTCGACCTGAACATTTTCCCGGTAGCCACCGGTCTGGAAGAACACCGACGCAATGCACTGGACTTCTTCGAAGCTACGAAATGGGTGAAGGAAAATTATCCGCAGGTAGGTGTAAGCGGCGGGGTCAGCAATGTATCGTTCTCCTTCCGGGGCAATGATACCGTGCGCGAAGCCATGCACTCGGTATTCCTCTACCATGCCATTAAAGCGGGTATGAATATGGGTATCGTAAACCCGGCTTTGCTGATCGTGTATGATGAAATACCGAAAGATCTCTTGCAGCTGATCGAAGATGTGATGCTGGACCGGGACGAAGAGGCTACGGAAAAACTGATCGAATATGCGGAACACAATAAAGCCGTTAAGAAAGATAAAACGGAAGAGCTGGCCTGGCGCAACCTGGCTTTACAAGACAGGATCAACTATGCGCTGGTCAATGGTATAGACAAATTTGTGGAGGAAGATGCCGAAGAAGCGCGACTGCAAAGCAAGCGTCCGCTCGAGGTGATAGAGATATACCTGATGACGGGGATGAACCTGGTGGGCGACCTGTTTGGCAGTGGTAAGATGTTTCTTCCGCAGGTAGTAAAATCGGCCCGTGTCATGAAGAAGGCGGTGGCCTATCTGCAACCGTATATTGAACAGGAAAAAGACAGTACCAGACCCAGTGCCGGTAAAGTACTGATGGCTACGGTAAAGGGTGATGTACACGATATCGGCAAGAATATTGTCAGTGTCGTACTGGCCTGTAATAATTATGAGATCATAGACCTGGGCATCATGGTGCCCGCGGAAAAGATACTGGAGACGGCTATTGCCGAAAATGCAGATGTGATCGGACTGAGTGGCCTGATTACGCCAAGCCTGGATGAAATGGTGCACGTAGCCGCTGAAATGCAGCATCGCGGCCTGAACATTCCGCTGCTGATTGGTGGCGCAACAACGTCTAAGGTGCATACTGCGGTAAAGATTGATGCACAGTATCAGAATACGGTCATCCATGTCAATGATGCTTCCCGCGCGGTAAATGTGGTGAGCAGTATCCTGAGTCAGGACCGGAAGGCCGAATACGGTAAGGAGGTGAAGGAAGAAAATGAGCGTATACGCCATAATTACCTGAATCATAATGTGCAGAAAGATTACCTGAGCCTTGCCGATGCCCGTGCCAATAAACTGCAACTGACCTTTGATGAAACGACTGTTGCAACACCGCATACATTGGGCGTTCAGGTAAGCGAAGAGCTGCCGCTGGAAGAACTGAAGGCCTATATCGACTGGTCTCCCTTCTTCCGCAGCTGGGACCTGCATGGCAAATTCCCGGATATCCTGACCGATAAAGTGGTGGGTACACAAGCCACAGCGCTGTTTAAAGATGCACAGGAAATGCTGCAGGATATCATAGACCGTAAACTGCTTACTGCAAAAGCGGTCTGGGGCATCTTCCCGGCTAACCGTATGCAGGATGATGATATTGAAGTGCAGGACCCGCAAACGAAAGAACCCCTGGCTACCTTTTATACCTTAAGGCAGCAAACGAAAAAAGCGGCCGGTATACCTAATATAGCCTTGTCCGATTTTGTAGCTCCTAAAGAAAGCGGCATACAGGATTACGTGGGTTGCTTCTGTGTAACGGCAGGATTCGGTACCGATGTACTGTCTGCCCAATACGAGGCACAGCACGATGATTATAATTCTATTATGGTGAAGGCGCTGGCCGATCGTCTTGCAGAGGCTTATGCCGAATACCTGCACACGAAGGTACGTAAGGAAGACTGGGGTTATGCCGCAACAGAAAGCCTGACCAATGAGGATCTGATTAAAGAACGATACAAAGGCATACGTCCGGCACCGGGTTACCCTGCCTGCCCCGATCACCTGGAGAAGGAGACCATCTGGCAACTGTTACAAGTTGAGGAGCGCATAGGGGTAAGCCTTACCGAAAGCCTGGCGATGTGGCCTGCTGCCAGTGTAAGCGGCTACTATTTCGCCCACGAAGGCAGTAAATACTTCGGACTGGGGCGTATTAAGGAAGATCAACTGGCAGACTTTGCCCGGAGAAAAAATATAGAACTGTCTAAAGCAAAAAAATGGCTGGGCCCTAACCTCGCCGATTAACAACACTGTTTAAACAAGATTATGAAAGTAACGGAACACATCAGAAAAGCACAAGGTAATACGCTGTTCTCTTTCGAGATCCTGCCTCCGCTTAAGGGAGACAATGTGCAATCTATTTATAATACTATCGATAACCTGATCGAGTTTGACCCCGCCTTTATTGATGTAACTTATCATCGTGAAGAGTACCTGTACCTCGAGAAGCCTAACGGACTGCTGGAAAAGAAGGTGGTGCGTAAGCGCCCCGGTACAGTGGGTATCTGTGCTGCCATACAGAGTAAATATAAGGTAGATGCGATACCACATATTCTTTGCGGAGGATTTGATAAAGAAGACACGGAAAACTTCCTGATCGACCTGGACTTCCTGGGCATTGATAATGTACTGGCATTAAGGGGCGATGCGATCAAGAGTGAGATTTACTTCCGTCCCGAGCGTAACGGCCACAACTTTGCGCATGAGCTGGTAACACAAATCCAGTCTATGAATGACGGACAGTATCTCGACGAATACCTGGAGAACTGTAACCCTACTTCGTTTGATATAGGCGTAGCCGCCTACCCGGAAAAACATATGGAAGCAGCCAGCCTGCAGCAGGATATTTTATACCTGAAGCAAAAGGTAGAAGCCGGTGCAGATTATATCGTAACACAGATGTTCTTCGACAATGACAAGTACTTCCAGTTTGTAGACAAATGCCGTGCTTCGGGTATTGAGGTGCCGATTATACCGGGCTTAAAGCCGATTGCGACCAAAGGCCAGCTGAGCATGATCCCGCATCGCTTTAAGGTAGATCTGCCGGATGATCTGGTAGTAGAGATCATTAAATGTAAAGATAACCAGGCGGTGAAGCAGGTAGGTATTGAGTGGAGTATTCAGCAATGCAAAGAGCTGAAGGCTAAAGGGGTGCCTGCGCTGCACTTCTACTCTATGGGCAAAAGCGATAATATCAAAACCGTGGCGCAGTCTATATTTTAGATCAATTCCTGATTAATGGAATAGAAATGTAATAGCCTGTATACCAGTATCACATTTGAGATTTCTCGACTACACTACGTTTCGCTCGAAATCACGGAACTACCACTCGTCATGCCGACTGTAACGTAGTGAAATGGAGACATCTCCTTTTATAAAAGCCATTTGAGATTGCTCGGCTACACTACATTCCGCTCGAATGACGAAAAAAGATCGCTTCGTCTTGTCGACTAAAGCGGAGACATCTCCTAAAGATTAATACTCCTATAATGTTATTTAACCGGCTCCCGCAGAATTGTTCGCAGTTTTTCGGGAGCTGTTTTTCTGTGGTCAGACAGGTATATCTCATGGTGCAGTCCGTTGCGGCCCAGCCCTTCGGCATCCATAAAGGTTTTCATGATCTCCAGTGTTTCGGGTTCTTTATTAAAAGGTCCTACATGCAGCATCTGTACACATTTCCCTTCGTTCAGGGTGAAATAGTGTACATCAACGATCTTTGGATTGGCTTTCTCCGCTGCCAGTCCATGTTTCATCTGCTCCAGGAATTGTCCGTCTACATACTCCGGCAGGCGAATGAGCAAGCGGTAATTCCATTCACTGCGCGGCACCTTTACCGATGCTTCTTTGATAGATAAGCCTTCAAAAGCCGCTTCGTCATACCACCAGAGTCCCTCTAGTTTAGCTACCACATAATCCTTACCCTCGGCCTTATACTTAAACTTAAGGGCATAAGCGGTCGTATACATGGCCTGTATATCTGATGCAAATCCGGGTCCGGAAGGGTCTCCTTTGCCGAGAATAGATAAATAGGGAATCGCCTCATCCAGCTGAATATACTCCGGCTTTGATTTAGCCGTATAATAGGTTTTATAGTGTTTTGCTAAATCCAGTTTGTCCATGGTATTGCTTTATGCGGTTTGCAGTTTTTTATAATAAAGACAGATTGACTTTAGTCCGCATACCTCACATTTGGGGCTGCGAGCCAGGCATATATAGCGACCATGCAGGATTAGCCAGTGATGTGCCTTGTGTATGAGTTCTTTGGGGAAATATTTAATGAGTTGCAGTTCTGCCTGCAAGGGTGTTTTGGCCCGGGTAGTTAAGCCCAGTCTTGCAGACACGCGGAATACATGCGTATCTACGGCCATATTGGGCTGGTTATCGATCACAGAGGTGATCACATTGGCGGTCTTACGCCCTACTCCCGGTAGTTTGATCAGTTCATTTACCGTCATCGGTACCTCACCGTTAAAATCGTGTATCAGCATCTGGGCCATACCGATCAGGTGTTTGGTCTTATTGTTCGGATAACTGATGCTGCGGATGAGGGGAAACAGCTCGTCGAAAGTGGCTTCAGACAAAGCTTCCGGACCGGGATAACGGTCAAAGATGGCCGGGGTGGTCAGGTTCACCCGCTTATCGGTACATTGTGCCGATAAAATAACCGCTACCAGCAGCTGATACGGATTATCATAAAACAACTCGGTCTCTGCATCTGGCGCATGCTCCGAAAAATAATCGATCACGAACTGGTAACGGTCCTTTTTTGTCATATCGTTCTAAAAGTTTATCCCTTATTTACGATAGTTCCTACATTCTTGCCGGAAACTACTTGTGTCAGATTACCTTTTTTGTTCATGTCGAACACGATAATCGGCAGGTTGTTTTCTTTACATAAAGTAAATGCAGTCAGGTCCATTACAGCCAGACCTTTGGCAATTACATCATCGAAAGAAATGTTCTCATAACGGATAGCATCAGGATTTTTCTCCGGATCTTCGGTATAGATACCATCTACACGGGTGCCTTTCAGAATCACATCAGCATTGATCTCAATCGCTCTCAGGGAACCGGCGGTATCGGTAGTGAAGTATGGGTTACCGGTACCGGCACCAAAGATTACTACACGACCTTTCTCCAGGTGTCTGATGGCTTTACGACGGATGTACGGTTCTGCTACCTGGTCCATAACCAGTGCAGACTGCAAACGCGTTTTTACACCGATCTTCTCCAGGGATGCCTGTAAAGCCATACCGTTGATCACGGTGGCCAGCATACCCATGTAATCTCCATGTGCACGTTCAATGCCGGTTTCTTTTTCGTTCATCCCGCGGTAGATATTACCTCCTCCGATTACAATCGCTACCTCTACACCCAGTTCCACCACTTCTTTGATGTCCTGTGCATAGCTGGCCAGCATTTTGGAATCCAGTCCGTAATTTTTATCGCCCATCAGCGATTCTCCAGATAGCTTTACGAGAACTCTTTTAAATTTAGGAAGCATTGTATATATTGTTGTTTATTTTCTTTCTTTGTTACAGCCTTCAGGAATGATAGCTTACAAGTATTGTTCGCCGATATTGCGCTTTACCTCAGCCACATAATCCTTAATCTGCTGTTCTTTACTGCGTTCACAGATCAGCAATACATCCTCTGTGTCGACCACAATAAAATTCTGTAAGCCCTGTACCACAACCAGTTTATCTTTCGATGTTTTGATCATGCATTCCGATGCATCTACCACCATCACATTACCACCGGTTACGGCATTGCCCAGGTAATCTTTTTCCGAATGCTCATAAGCCGACTCCCATGTACCGAGATCGCTCCAGCCGAAGTTGGATGGGATCACGTATACATTTGCAGCCTTTTCCATCAGACCATAGTCGATAGACAGGTTGGTACACTGGGTATACAGGCGCTCCATTACAGTATACTCTTTCGGTGTATTGTATGCTGTTGCAGCCTGCTCAAATACTTCTGCCATTTCGGGCTGATGCACTTTAAAGGCTTTTGTGAAGGTCTGTACATTCCATACAAAAATACCGGAATTCCATACAAAATCGCCTGATTTCAGGAATACACGGGCTAGTTCTATATCGGGTTTTTCTGTAAATACTTTTACCTTGCTTACGCCGTCCTGAAGATCGTCTTTCTGGTATTGAATATACCCGTAACCCGTATCCGGGCGTGTAGGCTGAATACCAAAAGTCAGGATAGCATCATTTTTAGCAGCAAAATCCAGTCCCTGAAAAGCGGTCAGCTCGAAATTGCGCTGATCCAGGATCAGGTGATCGGCCGGAGCCAGAATAATGTTTGCTTTGGGATCAAGTGCCTTTAATTTGTAGGTAACGTAAGCCGCAGCAGGTGCTGTGTTTTTACGGTAAGGCTCTTTTATGATATTGGCCGGATCGATCTCGGGGATCTGCTCTCTGACCAGGTGTTCGTATGAGTGATGGGTAACAATGTAAATATTCTCCTTAGGGCAAATATCTTTAAAACGCTTGTATGTCTCTTGAATAAACGTGCGACCAGTACCTAAAATATCCAAAAATTGTTTGGGCAAGTGTTGCCTGCTCTCCGGCCAGAACCGGCTGCCAATACCGCCGGCCATGATGGCTACATAATTATGATGAATACTCATTCAGGTTAACTTAGTGTGTATGAGCTGCGAAAGTAACCTTTTTTACGAACATTTTTTACAATTTGCGATTGGCTGTGCGGGCAAATAGCCGTAATTTTGCGAAAATTAACTGTGTTGTATGTTAACCCCCCTTTCCCAATTACAAAAAGGACAAACAGCGATCATACGGCGTATTGATGCCAGCGATTCATTGGTACAACTAATGGAAATGGGCTTCCTTGACGGTCATATGATCATGGTAGATCATATAGCTCCGATGGGCGATCCTATGGCAATAAATGTAGCCGGCTATGTGCTGAGCATCAGAAAAGCGGAAGCAGCGACCATATGGGTAGAGCTGGCTCCTACTCAAGAACCTGTTTAAATACTCCTTAACGTGAATATAGGCCTTTATTTCGGAAGCTTTAATCCCATTCATACCGGACACCTGATTATTGCAAACCACATTATCGAAAATACTGATCTGGATAAAATATGGTTTGTGGTATCGCCGCATAATCCCCTGAAGCCTGCCAGTACGCTGCTGAACGAGTACAACCGGCTGCACCTGGTGGAACTGGCGATTAAGGATAATCCCAAATTCCGGGCGAGCAATATAGAGTTCACCCTGCCCCGCCCGTCTTTTACGATCGATACGCTTACTTATTTACAGGAAAAGTTTCCGCATGAACGTTTTTCGGTGATCATGGGCAGCGACAGTTATCAGAACCTCCCCCGCTGGAAGAATTACGAACAACTGCTCAAACAATACCAGATTATTGTATACCAACGCCCTCAATATCCTGTTGCGGAAAAATTGTCGGAGCATACACTGGTACTGGAAGCACCATTAATCGAGATCTCCTCAACCTTTATCCGTCAGCAGATCAAAAGCGAAAAAAGTATACAATACCTGGTACCCGGCGCGGTGATTGAGTATATAAAGGAGAACAGGTATTATCTGTAAGCCAAAACTCAAAAAATCCTGAATAGACACTGCCTTGCATAACTGCATCAGAAGTTTATTATAATCTTCAATATCACTTAAACTGACTATCTGCGTGTAGTCAACTATTTTATTCGTCCTTTTGTCCGGCAACAAAAGGACCAAAAGTGCCTTTGTTTTCATCAAGGCGATTGCGGTGCAACGCCATTTTGTACCGTTGCGTGCATTGATCGTCTGAGCTTAACGTGTGCTGCGTTCGTTGCTCAACGATCGCATCTCCACTCCAAAATGGCTATCGCTGTGATGAAAACAATAAGCGATCCGTACCGTACAGATCGCTCAAAATGGCCTTATAAATCCGGCGTCAAGAAAATCATTGGCTCGGTCGATAAAGTCGGAAACCACTGTCTGAGCACAGCGAGTCTGGTTTGCGACCGACCGACACATTGATTTTTAGCCAGGGATTTATACAGCCTTGATTTTTTGGCGCTACCTTTTGCATCAAGGCAAAAGGTAGCAAATAACTATAATAGAAACCAAAGACATAAATTACGTCTTTGGTTCCTTTAAGCAGATACTCATTAAAAAAATTTCGCTTCACGGGATTTTAAAATTATCTTTGCCACACCAAATTCAATCAATTTTTATGAGATTTTTTATCGATACTGCTAATCTGGATCAGATCAAAGAAGCACACGATTTAGGTATTCTGGATGGTGTTACCACCAACCCTTCCCTGATGGCCAAAGAAGGCATTAAAGGTCAGGATGCGATCATGCAACACTACAAAGATATCTGCGCCATCGTAGATGGTCCGGTAAGTGCAGAAGTGATCTCTACTGATTTTGAAGGCATGGTTGCCGAAGGTAAAAAACTGGCGGCGCTTCATGACAATATCGTGGTAAAAATCCCAATGATCAAAGATGGTATCAAAGCGATCAAATGGTTCACTGACAATGGTATTCAGACCAACTGTACCCTGGTATTCTCTGCAGGTCAGGCTATCCTGGCAGCAAAAGCAGGTGCTACAATGGTATCTCCGTTCATCGGTCGCATCGACGATGGTAGCTGGGATGGTGTACAACTGATTGAGCAGATCGTAAATATCTACAATGCACAGGGCTTTATGACTGAAGTATTGGCTGCATCTATCCGTAACCCATTACATATTGTACGTTGTGCAGAAGTTGGTGCAGATATCTGTACCTGCCCGCTGAGCTCGATCACAGGCCTGCTGAAGCACCCGCTGACCGATATCGGACTGGCGCAGTTTATGGCTGATGCAAAGAATCTGTAAGGATTTGTGAAGATTTTCCGTAAATAAGGATTTCCACTTTATATTTGCGTATCGGGCTATTCCCGGTACGCTTTTTTATTCTAAGCACATACGGTTATGATTGAAGTTAAGCACGTAAAAAAGAGATTTGGCGACAAGGAGATTTTGAAGGATGTGAGTTTTACCATGTACCCCGGTCAGACGAACCTGATCATCGGGGCCAGTGGTAGTGGTAAGACGGTAATGATGAAATGCATGATCGGCTTGTTTAAACCCGAAGAAGGACAGATCCTTTATGAAGGCGAGGATCTATTGTCTATAGATGCCAAAGAGATGAAGGAGATCCGTAAACAGATCGGTATGCTCTTCCAGGGTTCGGCATTGTTTGACAGTATGACGGTACAGGAAAATGTTATGTTTCCGCTGAATATGTTTACCAATGATTCTTTTGCTAAAAAGAAAGCCCGCGTAAATGAAGTACTGGCTAAAGTGGAACTGACCGATGCCAACCATAAATATCCGGCCGAGATCAGTGGTGGTATGAAAAAGCGCGTTGCACTTGCCCGAGCCATTGTACTGAATCCGAAATATCTTTTCTGCGATGAGCCTAACTCAGGCCTCGATCCGCAGACCTCTCTCGTGATCGATCACCTGATCAAAAACATTACCCGCGAGTATAACATCACTACTGTAATCAATACACATGATATGAATACGGTAATGGAAAGCGGTGATCATATTGTGTATATGCACAAAGGCGAGAAGCAGTGGGAAGGTTCTAATGAAGAAATTATCTTCAGTGAAGATGAGCTGCTGAACAACTTCATCTTTGCTTCTGAATTCCTGAAAGGCGCCAAAGAAGCTCGGATCAGGGAAGCCCGCAATGCCGGCAAGTAATGATATCCCTGTCCATAAAGGGCTTTAACTGAATTTAACGCTCTTTAACATTTTTTTTATATATTTTTATATAAAGTTTAGACCCATCAAAAAGCATCTCTATGCGATATGTAAAAAAAATAATCCTGTTTCACCTCTTTGCTTTATTCCTGATCTGCCAGGGTAAATCTGTTTATGCCAGCCACACCATGGGCGGAGATATACAGTACGTTTGTCTCGGGAATAACAGATTTGAATTTACATTTACCATCTACCACGATTGCCTTACCGGCAATCAGGAGGCTATTAATGCAGATGACCCTTCGTTCTATGCAATATTTGAGAAAGGAACGAATGCTGCTGTGCTGAGGGCATCGACCGGACCGGCGATCATCCGGCAGGTTGTACCTACCGGATTCAGCAATGAATGCATCAGCAATTTTCCGAATGTGTGTATGAGCAAAATGGTATTTAAGTTTACCGTTACCCTGCCCCCATCTGCTAACGGATACCTGTTTGTCTATCAGCGCTGTTGCCGTAATGCCAGCATTACCAATATTTTCAGCCCGGGCGTAACAGGTTCTACCTTTACGATAGATATTCCTCCTTTTTCTGCCGGACAGTGTATCAATAATAGTCCTGTATTTCATACCGCACCGCCGCAGATCATCTGCGCCAACAATCCGCTGAATGTAGACTTCTCGGCATCGGATGCTGACGGAGACTCTTTAAGCTACGAATTATGTTCTGCCTATATCGGCGGTGATGAGTTTAATCCTAACCCGGGTCTGCCAGGTCAGCCACTGATTCAGGCCCCACCGTATAACCCGGTAAGTTATGTACCACCCTTCACACCAACAGCACCATTACCTTCTAACCCGGCACTAGCCATTAATCCGACTACAGGTTTAATGACCGGAAGACCCACTGCGGTAGGAAGGTATATTGTAACCGTTTGTGTAAAAGAATGGCGTAACGGTGTAGTTATCAATACGGTAAGCCGTGACCAGCAGTTTGTTGTAACGGACTGTTCCCGAAATGTGATTGCCGATATACCGCAATTGAGTGATGAGCCCGGCACCTATATCATAAAATGTGCGAGCGACCGTTCTGTATTCTTCGAGAACAACAGTGCCGGTGGCAATACATTTTTCTGGGATTTCGGTGTACCCAATACCACTTCCGATACTTCCGTAGCGTTTGAACCAACCTTTACCTATCCTGATACCGGCATATACCTGGTAAAACTGATCGTGAACAGAGGTACAACCTGTTCAGACAGTATCACCCGTCTGGTAAAAGTGTACCTGCCGCATCATGCAGATTTCAAATATGATGGTAATTTATGCCAGGGCAGTCCTCTGCAGTTTACAGACCTGTCGACAACACAGATGCCGCCATTTGTGTTCTGGCAGTGGGATTTCGGTGACGGACAGACCTCCAGTCTTCAAAACCCGGTACATACGTATAATACCAATATTGAAAATCATGTGGTACGCCTGATTTCAGCATCGCAGAGAGGCTGTCGCGATACGGCGATAAAGACGATTGTCATTCCTTACTTCGATCCGAGTGCAGGTGCTGATACCATCATTGTAAAGGGATATCCTTTCAATATGCGGGGCAGTGGCGGAGCTACCTATGAATGGACTCCGACAGATTTCCTGGTGAATCCGACCGATCCGCTTACGGCCACTAATTATACTTCCAGTGGTGTATACCCTTACAATCTTAAAGTTACCAGTGCTCAGGGCTGTATGGCTACTGATTCAGTAACGATTACGGTAGTAGATAAACCATGGTTTATTGTGCCTTCCGGATTTACACCAAATGGTGATGGACGCAATGATATTGTAAAACCAATCTCTGTAGGCTACATGCGCCTGCTGTATTTCAAAATATACAATCGTTTTGGCCAGCTGGTATTCCAGTCATACAGCTTTAATAACGGTGGCTGGGACGGCTATTTCAACGGTAAACCTGCAGAGACAGGTGTATACTTCTGGCATGCTGCGGCAGTAGATCCGTTTAATGAAACTTATGAAGCGAAGGGCGATATAACCCTGTTCAGATAAAATTATATATACCAAAGATGAAAGTTGTTATTACCGGCGCTACCGCAGGAATCGGCAGGGCCTTAGCAGAAGAATTTGCCCGAAACGGGCATGATTTATGGATCACCGGCAGACGCACAGACCGGTTGACTGAAATCAGTACACAACTGCAGAATGAATATAAGGTAACCGTAAACTATACCTGTTTTGATGTTCGTGAAAGAGCCGCTGTAGAAAATGCGGTAGCGACAATCGCCGCTGCCTGGGGTGCGCCCGATATACTGATTAATAATGCCGGCCTGGCCCTAGGGCTTTCCGGTATTGAAAACGGTGATGTGGATCAGTGGGAAACCATGATCGACACCAACCTGAAAGGATTGTTATATATGACCCGCCATATAGCCCCGCTGATGGTGAAGGAGAAAAAAGGCCATATCATCAATATTGGCTCTACTGCAGGTAAGACTGTATATCCCAATGGTAATGTGTACTGTGCAACCAAACACGCTGTAGTGGCGCTTTCTGAAGGCATGCGCATAGACCTGATGAATTATAATATCAAAGTTACTGCCATCAATCCCGGTATGGTAGATACCGAATTCTCCTGGGTACGCTTCAGCGGTGATGAGGACAAAGCATCCAAAACATATGATGGCTTCGAACCCTTACATGCTGCCGATGTAGCCCGCACTGCTTACTATTGCGCTACCCTTCCCGAGCATGTTTGCCTCAACGAAATTACCATGACCTGCACCCGCCAGGCCAATGGCATCTTTAAAACAACAGATGCTGCTGTGCAGCAGTCCTGAGTGTACGAATCAGATATTATAGAAAATGACTTTAAATACATATTACTAATAAAGCCAGGCGATTGCCTGGCTTTATTAGTAATATGGAGGTAGAGATAGAGATTAGAGATTAATCATTATCATCCGATCCCATATCGAAACGAACTTCCTTCTCGGACAGATTCGGCACTTTAGGTACAATACCGAAGTTACAAATGTTATTGTCCGGTGTGCGGTCGATCAGTTTATTATAAGGATCTATTCCGGCAAAGACCGGCTTTTCTTTCACAATAAACACAAATGTTTTTTCCGGTGCATCGATCTTCACTTTATGGAAAACCAGCGGATTATACTGCTCTTTGGCTCCTTTAGTTACAGCGGCAAATACGCCTATGTCGATATAATCATTCACCTGTTGTTTAGTGTTATTACCCATGCTATCGGAACGGAACTTCACGCAGCCCACCGTCAGGGTGACTTTGTAACGGCCATCAGACATCGGTTCTGATTTCAGCGATTTGACATAGTTTTCATATACGGTGATATATTCAAACATGTCGGAGATGATATACTTAAGGCTATCCGGAGTAGCTGATCTCAAACAGTTTACAAAGGCTACTGCATCTGTGTAAGGAGGCTCCTGGTAGGCCACCTGGCCAATGAAGCGGCGCAGGGCTGCATTCAGGCTGTCTTCCCCTATATAGTCTTTCAGCGCATACATAATCACACTTCCTTTCTGGTAGTGAATGTATTGCTGGTTCTCTACATACATCAGTGGGCGCTCTCCTTTGCCATCTACAGTTCTGCTGCGCAGGTAATTATCCATCTCATGCTTCAGGAATTTCTTCATGTTATCTTTTCCGTAACGATGCTCCATCACCATCAATGCGCTATACTGCGACATCGTCTCCGACAGCAAGGTACTACCCTGCACATTAGCCCCGATTACCTGGTGCGCCCACCACTGGTGCGCCACCTCATGCGCGGTTACATAGTACGGCAGATCAATCTTGCTCCAGTCGCTGGTATCTACTTTATTGGTAAAGCCGATATCTTCAGAGAACGGAATGGTATTGGCAAAAGATTGTGCAAAGGAGGCAAATCGAGGGAACTCGATAATACGTACCTGGCGATGCTGATAAGGAGAGAAGTTCTTCGTATAATAAGACAGACCGTCTTTGATCGAACGGATCATATTCTCTACATTGAACTCATGCGCTTTATTATAATAGATCTCAATATTAACGCCATTCCATTTATCTCTCTTGATCGCGTAGCGGGCCGACTGGTATGCATAAAAGTTCAGCATTGGGCTGTCCATTTTATACTTAAAGAAGTTGCGGCCGTTTTCTTTCCACTGCTTCACCAGGTAGCCCGGTGCAATGGCCGTCTGATCTCCGCTGGTGCTCACCTGTGTTTCGAAACGAATCCAGTCTGCATCATTGGAAATATACGTATTCATATGCGCTGCACTGTCATTGATGCGTGCCATACGCATCTTCGGAGGCAGGTTGTATTTTTTACGTTCCCGATTAGAAGACAGCTCTGATGCATCATTATAGCCCAGGCTTGGCATCATCTGGTTGTTGAAGAAGCTACCATTCGATACTACCAATGTGTTGATATCATCATTGGCAAATCCCTTAGGTGCATAATCAAACTCGAAACTCAGCTTTACAGAATCGCCTGGTTGCAATGGCTGCTGTAACTTAAACAGCTTTACGCCAAATTTCCGATCATCTTTAATTACGGTTGATGATACATTCAGATTCACCTCTTTATACAATACCGGGGAGGTCTCGTCAAAAAGGTTTACATAAACAGTATCTACCGGAAGCTGATGCTTATTTTTCAGCCAGTAAAATCCTTTGGCATGAAAACCACCCTTGTCCGGATAGATATCTACATCAACATTGGCTTCCACGATACGCGGCTGCAGGGTATGTTCATAACGCTTAAAGTTTTGTTCATACTCCACACTTTCGCGGGTTATTTCCTTTACAGTCTTGTATGTATTTAATACCTGAGTATTGTAATAAATATAACTGCCCCAGGCAATGAAAGAAAGTACACTCAGACCAAGGGCCAGCTTCATACCACGGGTCACTTCTTTTTTCGAAAAACGCAGGCGCGCTCCTATCTTGTACTCCTTACCTCTGCCATAGAAGTATAAGGCGACAAAAACGATGATCAGTACAAAACTCAGCCAGTAAGCCTTATAGGCGAACCATGGGAATAAAGGACCATAACCATTCAGTGCCGAATAAGGCAGGCGCGGACCATCAGAATCAAAATTGTATAATTTGTTATTCCACTCCAGTTTAGAAAACAGGATGCCCAATAACATTAATGGAATCAGGGAGAAGAAGAAACCCAGGTATTTGTTCGGCGCAAATACCTGTATCGCAAGGCATATGCCTACCGTGATAGAAAAAGAAGTCAGTCCCAGTACTACAATGCTGATCATGTATTGCATCAGGTCTATATGCAGGAAAGACTGGGATACCTGTATAATGATACCGGTAAGCACCGCCACCAGTTGCAGCAGCAATACAATACCCATCAAGCCCACATATTTAGAGAAGAACAATACAGTATTACTTACCGGTGTGGCATGGATCAGTTCATCGGTGCGGGTTTCCTTCTCGCGGAATATAATAGTACCGGAGAAGAAGACTACAAAGATCATGGTCAGGAATCCATAAGAACCTACAGAACGGATCACGTTCTCTGTAAGCGGTTGCATAGCACTTTCGTACGCATTGTTACTGAAGTAGTTAATGAGCCAGATAAGGCCCACCATCAGTATGGCGATGATGATAAAGAAGGTACTTTGTGCAATCTTACGGAACTCAAATTTGGACAGATACCATAGCTGAGACCAGGACGAAACCCTGTTAAAGGCTCGTCGCACCACCGGAATATCGGACAATGTATGATAACCCGATGTGGCCGGTGCACTGCTTTCCTCCTTACGTTTAAACAAACGGAAAGGGGTAAGAAACTGTGTAAAGCTAAAGCGGTAATAGCTGATAGCGGTCAGTACAATCGCAATGCCGATCCAGAGCAGCCTGTTTTTCAGCAGGATGTCTTTCAGTGGTATGAGCCTCGTATTCTGCTCTGCAGGTGTCCAGTATTCCGTTATGGTTCCGAAAGCAATGCTTCCGAATGGCTCTATGATAGCAGAAAGTGTTTTCTTATCCAGGTCTGCGCTCATTGCTTCTGCAATACTGCGCAGAATGAGCAGGATGATACAGAACAGGTATGCGGTCAGTGTTTTGCGGGTAAAAGTGGTTAAGGCAAAAAGCACTATACCGATGAAAAATACATTAGGTAGGGTGAATAAAAGGAAGGGTTGCAGGAAGTTCATCAGTTCAAATGCACCAACTACAGGTTTACCCATTCCCGGCAATAGTCCGATAAAATAACCAATCAGGTAACCAGACATCACAAAAATACCCAGTACCAGTGCTGCCAGGAAACGTCCGAAGAAATAACCGGCCTTGCTGATGGGCTTGGTAAAAAATAATGCATGGGTATTGTACTCATAGTCTTTCTGAATGGCCGTCGCCATAATAGAGACCAGTACGATACTGTTCAGCAATCCGAATACACTGCCATTGAGTGCGACCAGCAGAGAAGATACACTGTATGCCGAATTGGCAATAGTACTATGATCTCCCTCAAAGGTATTGAACAGGCCTACCTGTTCAAAGCCGATCACCATACTCAGTGCCAGGAACAATCCGAAAAATATATAGATCATGGGTCGCTTAAAACCCAATCTCAGTTCAAAACCAAATATTGCAGCAAACATAAGCTTAGTTTATAGAGTTATTGACAATAGCAGAAAAATACACATCCTCCAGTCCTACAGGAGCAGGCTCAAAGCCATTACCCGGATCTTCTTCGCTGAATATGCGCAGGATCAGCGATCCGCTGACCATAGAAGAGGAGATGGCATTGTACTTTTCTTTATACGCACTGAAGGTGCTGCTGTCAATCGGTTTCATCCATATTTTGCCGTCGATACGATGTACGGCATCCTGCGGACTTCCTTCATATAAGATCGTTCCGTGGTTCATAATCACCATTTTACGACAAAGGTTTTTTACATCATCTACTATATGTGTGGAGAGTATTACGATGGTTTGTTCGGCAATCTCACTCAGCAGGTTCTGAAAGCGGTTGCGCTCCATAGGGTCCAGACCGGCTGTAGGTTCATCCACAATCACCAGGCTCGGATTACCGATCAGTGCCTGGGCAATGCCGAAGCGTTGACGCATACCACCCGAGTACTCGCTCACGTTACGTCTGCGTGCCTCGTACAGATTGGTCTGCTGCAGCAAGGCAGAAACCAGTTCTTTGCGTTCACCTTTATTAGTAATGCCTTTTAATACGGCAAAGTGATTCAACAGGTCCCAGGCCGATACTTTAGGATAGAAACCAAAATCCTGCGGCAGGTAGCCCAGCTGCTTGCGCAATTCATTTTTCTGATGAATTACATCAATATTACCCAGTTTAATACTACCGGAATCAGGATCTTGCAGCGCAGCAATCGTACGCATCAGGCTGGACTTGCCGGCACCGTTAGGGCCCAGCAAACCAAACAATCCTTTTTCAATGGTCAGATTTATATTGTTCAGTGCTTTTACACCGTTAGGATATACTTTGTTTACATTTTCAATGACTAAATTCATAGTAATAATGCGTTTTTGATGCCACAAGATAAGTTATACGAACAAATATAGTGTGTCATTTCATCGGACCTATCCCCCATTGCGGGGGAATTTTATCAACTTTACAGGTATTTTTATCAAAACAGAGTCTTCACCATACAGATCAAAGCATAATAGACGGGCTACACCCGATTATATTACTTTACTTGAGATGAAGAACGGCAGGGAGGGCACACGCAAGGGCGCGTGCGCTAGCCAGGTCTCTTACATGCAAACATTTGACATACGCAGGCAAGCATACGTTTCTTACATACAAACATTCGACTTACGCAGGCAAGCATACACCTCTGACAGGCAAACATTTGACTTATGCGAGCAAACATACGTATCTAACATACAAACATTCAACTTACGCAGCCAAGAACACGCCGCTGACATGCAAACATTTGACATACGCAGGCAAACATACGTCTCCTACAGGCAAGCCTTTGAAATAAGCAGGCTAGCGCAGGCTCCCTCGCGTGTGCCTGTTTGTATCAATTGAGGTACGTGTTTGGGAACGCGCACCAGCATCGGAGATTTGCTCGAAATGACGGGAAGGAGGGCGGATACTTGTCGTACCCTAAGGTTCGCGAAGGATACACAGTAGCTAACATATTCACCTCGAGAACCTTAGCGAACAGCGGAAGATAACTTCCTTTTTAATACCAGAGATATACCAGTATAATGCGTAACTTAGTACTAATCCTTTTAATATATACTCACATCCTAAACGCCTGCTATTATGAAAGACCTTTTCTCCCAGCACTCGGCAGACTATGCAAAGTACCGGCCACAATACCCCGAAGCATTATACCAATGGTTAGCCGACCAGGTTGCAGGTACGGATCATGCTTGGGATTGTGCTACGGGCAATGGCCAGCTGGCCCGGCACCTGTCGCTCATCTTCAAACAGATTGAAGCGACAGACATCAGTGCCCAGCAGCTGAAAGAAGCCCCTCAATTGCCTAATGTGCGGTATAGTGTTCAGCCTGCTGAACAAACTGATTTTCCCGATCATACCTTTGATCTAATTACCGTGGCACAGGCCATACACTGGTTTGACTTCGATGCATTTTATAAGGAGGTTAAGCGTACCGCCAAACCCGGGGCCTTATTGCTGGTGACGGGTTATGGCAATCTGAAGGTAACCAATGTGGTAGACCAGATCATCGCACACCTTTATGATGATATTCTGGGCCCTTACTGGGACCCGGAGCGGAAGTATGTCGATGAAGAGTACAAGACAATCCCCTTCCCCTTTACCGATATTAAAGTTCCGCATTTTCCCGTATCGTTTAGCTGGAGCCTGGAGCACCTGATTGCTTACCTCAATACCTGGTCGGCCGTAAAACATTACGAAAAGAAACATGGAACAAACCCTGTTGATAGCATAACGGATGCGCTAAAACAAGCCTGGGGTCCTGCTGCGGAACATTCTGTACATTTTCCTTTATTATTAAGAGCCGGTAGAATATAAGCGGTATTGTCCCTATTTTTGTGCATTCAAGACAAAGGCTATGTACCATTTCAGAAACGATTATGCAGAAGGCGCGCACCCATCTATTCTCCAAAAGCTGCTGGAGACCAATCTCGAACAGCAGGCAGGTTACGGAGAGGATATCTATTCCACAGAGGCAAAAGCAATCCTGAGGCAAAAAATGAATCATCCCGAAGCGGTCATTTATTTTATCTCTGGTGGCACACAGACCAATCTGATCCTGATCTCTTCTTTGCTGCGGGTTCATGAAGCGGTAATCAGTGCACAGACAGGTCATATTGCGGCCAATGAAACCGGTGCTATCGAGGCTACAGGGCACAAAGTCATAGCCGTTCCGGCAACAGATGGCAAGCTACAACCTGCTGATATACAGTCAGTAATGGATGCTTACGCACTCAGACCACATGTGGTAAAGCCGCGCATGGTCTACATCTCCAATGCTACAGAGACGGGTACTATATACAGTCTTGCAGAACTGGAGGCTTTGTCTGCCTTTTGCAAAGCACATCAGCTGATATTATTTGCCGACGGGGCCCGTCTGGGCCATGCCCTTACGGCCGCATCAAATGATGTACGCCTGGAAGATATGGCGCGACTGACGGATGCATTCTATATCGGGGGCACCAAAAATGGCGCTTTGCTGGGAGAAGCCCTTGTATTTGGCAAGCCCGAACTAGCCGATGAGGTGGATTATGCCCTCAAACAAAAAGGTGCTCTGCTGGCCAAAGGACGGGTAATGGGTATACAGTTCCTGGAACTGTTCCGGGATGATCTCTACTTCGACCTGGCCAGACATGCTAATCGTATGGCTGCAAAAATGGCACAGGCTATTAAAGCAAAAGGCTTTAGCTTTCTTTCTGAACCAACTACTAATCAAATCTTTCCGATATTACCCAAAGCACTTATTGAACATCTAAGTACACAATTTGCCTTCTATATATGGAAGGAAATAGATGCAGACTATGCTGCCGTAAGGTTGATTACGTCCTGGGCCACAGACGAGCAGATGGCTGATGCTTTTATTGAGGCAATGAACCAATACACCAATAATGGAAAATGATGCACAGCAACTAAGCCAATACCTAAGCAGTTTATATTCCATGCCGGAAGATGTGCTGCAGGAAGGCATTAACCTGTTCAGGACAGTACCATTACCTAAAGGTGCTTTCCTGTTCCGAGAAGGGATGATATGCCGGGAGCTGGCCTTCGTTCAGCAAGGGCTGTTACGGGCATTTTCGCTCAGAGAAGATGGCAGTGAGCTTACCTCCTGTTTTGCGATGGAGTATGATTTTGCCTGTGATTATAACAGTTTGATACATTCTGTACCGGCATCTAAAAGCATACAGGCACTGGAAGACTGCCAGCTTATGGTGATCACTCATCATAACCTACAGCAGCTGCAGGAACGATATCCGGCCTGGCAGCATATGGGCAGAATACTGGCCGACAAAGAATTTATTGAGAAAGAAAGATGGGCCAACCGGCTTCGCCTCGATAATGCGGCGGCACGCTATCAATATATACTGACAGCGCAACCCAGTCTGATAAACCGCGTGCCAGTACACCAGCTGGCATCTTATCTGGGTATGACCACCAGAACGCTCTCACGAGCACGTAAGGCCCTGTGTACTCAGCCATAATGAAGACAAATGTCCTTTTTTAGTGTGGTGCGCCCCGGTAGTTTTGTCATCTGTATCCAATACATGATTTTATGACAACAGTAGCTCCGGGTGTATATCACCTTCCTCTTTTTTTCGGACATATGATCAATTGCTATATCGCTGATGGTTTCCTGATCGATGCCGGTATACGCAGTTCTTTTTCCAAAATACACAAAGCGACCCAAGGGCTTCCGATAGAAGCGCATGTGCTTACCCATGCCCATCCCGATCACCAGGGCAGCAGCCATGCGATCTGCAATGCCCTCAATATTCCTTTATGGTGCAGCGCTCCGGAACAGGAGCAGGCCGTATCAGGCAAGGTAACCGGAGAATACCCTTCCCCCCAGCACCTTATTCCGAGATGGCAACAGCAATACTGGGCCGGGCCCGGACATCCGGTGGACAGAACATTGAAAGAGAATGATCGTATCGGCTCCTTTACCGTGATCGAAACACCGGGGCACTCCAGCGGACACCTTTCCTTTTTTCGCGAAACCGATGGCACCCTGATCCTGGGAGATGTGGCCACTAATATAAATCTGCTTACGGGAATCCGGGGGCTGCATCTGCCTCCAGGGCTTTTCACAAAAGATAAAGAACTGAATATCCGCTCCTTAAAAAAGCTGGCGCAACTACATCCGCGCATCATCTGCTTCGGACACGGGCCGGTACTCCGTAATGACAAACGCCAGTTCGAAAGCTTTGCGGCGAAATTGTAATAATTTGTTTAAAATCGTCGTTATCAAGTGTGGCATATCAATTTGTTCTACATTTGAAATACCAAGCACGTAACCCTGACCGATAACACTGTAGCAGAACTGATATGAGCAAAACGACACGTCCGGAAACGATGACCAGAGAATACCTGGATTTTATAGACCAGCACCTAGCCGATATTTTATCCGGCGCTACCGCTGAGATGATGGAACTGAAAGATATTGCGGCAGCCATGCACGTATCACATTCCCATCTTTCTGATACCATAAAAGAACATACTGGCCACCATCCCTGCCATTTTTATGACCAGAAGATACTGGATATTGCTAAAAACATGCTGCTGCATGATGCGGTATCGGTAGCAGATATTGCCCGTACCCTTACATACGATCCTTCTAATTTCTCCAAATTTTTCAAAAAGTTTGAGGGATTGACACCGGGCCAGTTTCGTAAAAAATATATAACGCTGCAAAATACCGAAGCTAACACCATGGCAATGCTGTAAAATGTTGAAATTTCGTGTCTTCAAATCACAAATCAATATGAACAAAATAGCATTAGTAACCGGCGGCAGCCGTGGCTTAGGCAGAAACATGGCAGAGGCTTTAGCATCAAAAGGCCTGGATGTAATCATTACCTATAAAAGCAATTCTGAAGAAGCAAACAATGTAGTGCTGGCCTTGCAGCAAAAAGGCGTTAAGGCCCATGCACTGCAGCTGGATACTGCAGACAGTCAGTCATTTGCTGCATTTTCAGACACACTTAAAGAATCTTTACATACTCATTTTCAAACAGATAAAATCAGTTACCTCATTAATAATGCAGGCATTGGCATTCATGCCTCATTTGAGCAGACTACCCCAGAGCAGTTTGATCAGTTGATGAATATTCACTTTAAAGGAGCCTTCTTCCTGACCCAGCAACTGGTGGCCACACTCATTGCCGATGGTGGTGGCATCATCAATATCTCTACCGGCCTTACCCGTTTTGCCACTCCGGGTTATGCAGCTTATGCCTCCATGAAGGGTGCAATGGAGACACTAACCAAATACCAGGCTAAGGAACTGGGCAACCGTGGCATCAATGTAAATATTGTGGCACCCGGTGCTATTGAAACCGATTTCGGTGGTGGTGTAGTAAGAGATAACAAACAACTCAACGATATGCTGGCGGCACAAACTGCCCTGGGTCGCGTGGGTGTACCAAATGATATTGGTGGCGTGGTAGCCTTCTTATGTACCGATGAGGCGAAATGGATTACGGCACAGCGCATTGAAATATCGGGAGGTATGTTCTTATAAAGAATTCTTATAGCGCGAATAACAGATCATAAATAAAAAAACATTTTTTTTGTATTTTGGAACAGCCATTGTGCCGGTTACCATGCCGGTATGCTGGCTGTTCTGTTTATCACCATTTGTTATTCATTTATGCATCATACATTACTCCTGGTCTTAGGCTTACTTTTTGCAGTACTTATGCTGGTCATGCTGGCACAGAAGGTCAAAGTGGCCTACCCTATTTTCCTGGTTATAGCCGGACTGGTTATCAGTTTTATACCCGGTCTGCCGCGCATCTCGCTGAAACCGGACCTGATCTTTACCATTTTTCTGCCGCCATTGCTGTATGAAGCAGCATGGTATACTTCCTGGAAGGATTTCTGGAAATGGAAACGACCGATCAGCCTGCTGGCCTTCGGACTGGTATTCTTTACGTCACTGGTGGTGGCTTATTGTGCCAACAGCTTCATTCCCGGCTTCACCCTTGCCCTTGGCTTCCTGTTGGGTGGCATTATCTCTCCGCCAGATGCTGTGGCTGCTGCTACGGTATTAAAAGGCCTTAAAGTACCCAAAAGAATACTGACCATACTGGAGGGCGAGAGCCTTGTGAACGATGCTTCCTCCCTGATCGTGTTCCGCTTCGCACTGGCGGCGATTCTTACAGGTAGCTTCTCTATGCAGCAGGCTACAGGGCAGTTCTTCCTTGTGGCGGGCATGGGTGTAGTTATCGGATTGGCCGGTGCGCATATTATGTATGTGATCCATCGGTTCATGCCTACTAATGCGGCTACTGATGCGGCGTTTACGGTTATGACCCCCTATATGCTCTTCCTGGCTGCAGAACAATTCCACTTTTCCGGCGTAATGGCGGTAGTCAGCGGTGGATTATTTATCTCTTTCCGGGCACATGAAGTGTTCCGCAGTGGCCACAGCCGCATGAATATGCTGGGTGTCTGGACCACAATGATCTTTCTAATGAATGCGCTGGTGTTTATCTTGATAGGACTTGCACTACCGGATGTGATTGAGGGACTGGGAGATTATTCTATTAAAGATGCCATTATCTACGGACTGATTATCAGCGCAATCGCTATTGTTTTACGCATGTTGTGGGTATTCCCCGCGGCACATCTGCCCCGAATCCTGAGCAGCAGGATACGCAAAGATCCGTCTCCCGGCTGGAAAGGTCCGCTAATCATCAGCTGGGCTGGCATGAGAGGAGTGGTTTCTTTGGCGACTGCCTTATCCATTCCTTTGTTTATGGATGATAAGGTAACGCCCTTTCCCCACCGCAGCTTGATTATCTTCATTACTTTTGTTGTGATCTTTGTAACCCTTGTTTTCCAAGGACTTACATTGCCCTTAATCATTAAATGGACGGGCATAAAAGAGATCGATATTATTGCTCCGGAAAATGAGCAGCAGGCTGGTATCCGCTTCAACCTGAACAAGGTGGCCCTGCAACAGATCAATGACCACCATCATCATCACCTGGATGTAAATGAATTTTTACGCCAGCTGAAAACAGAGCTGGAGGCTGATCTGCAAATGACCCAGCAAAAGCTGGAAACACTGGGCTGCAATATGGATGAACACGGGCGCATTCAATCCTTCAATCATATATTACTGGATCTGTATCACACACAACGTCAGGAACTGTTCCGACTGCGCAGAGAAAACCTGTTCAGTGACAGCGAGATCCGTAAGGCCGAGTTGCAGCTCGACCTCAGCGAAATGAAGGTGACGGGCATCAGCCATTAGCCTATTTCTTTACGGATATTCAGACATATTACAACAACATAATTATCAGGGGTGCAAGGATGTAAAAATCCAGTTGCACCCCTGATTTTATATATACCATCTCCCTTCCCGATACCGGTAGCCAATTTATGTAGAAATCGTAAAATATGTTATGAGGCAATGACCTTATTGAAAGGGTCGAAACAATAAATTAATATAGATGTGGAAAAATAAATTATTAGATTAGCCTAACTTTTTTATTTTTGCATTAATAAAACAAATTTAGCGTTGAAAAACTTCACACAAAATATTATATGTACCACTGGTCTGATGGCCATTACCTCTTTGGCCATTGCTCAGGAAATTGCATCACCCGACAGCGTGCAACAGGACAAACAAAAGCAAACAGTACTTGATGATGTGGTGGTAACCGGAACGATGAAAGAGGTATCCAAGATCAATAGTCCTGTGCTCGTTGAGGTGTATACCCCAGCCTTCTTCAAAAAGAATCCTACTCCGAATATCTTCGAAGCCATGCAGAATATCAATGGTGTACGTCCGCAGATCAATTGTAATGTCTGCAATACCGGCGATATCCACATCAATGGTCTCGAAGGACCCTATACGATGGTCCTGATTGACGGTATGCCTATTGTGAGTAGTCTGTCTACGGTGTACGGCCTGTCCGGCATTCCCAATTCTATTGTGGAGCGTATAGAACTGGTCAAAGGTCCGGCCTCTTCTTTGTATGGCAGCGAAGCTGTGGGAGGGCTGATCAACATCATTACCAAAGCGCCGGGCAATAAGATACAGGCCAGTGCCGACCTCATGGCGACCAGCTGGCAGGAATATAATATAGATCTGGGCCTGAGTATACCTTTGGGTAAAAAATGGAGTATAATGACGGGGGTTAATTATTTCAATTACCAGCAGCCTGAGGATAAGAACAAGGATAACTTTACGGATGTTACCCTCCAGAACCGTATTTCTGTATTTCAAAAGTGGAATTACAAACGTAAGGAAAGCCGTGTGGCCAGCATTGCAGGCCGCTATCTGTATGAGGATCGCTGGGGCGGAGAAATGAACTGGACGCCACAATTCAGAGGCGGGGACAGCATATATGGAGAAAGCATTTATACTAAACGATGGGAACTGATTGGTAAGTATCAGTTACCGGTAAAGGAGAAACTGATGCTCTCCTTCTCTTATAATAATCATGATCAGAACAGTGTATATGGCACTACCCGCTATATGGCACTGCAAAATATTGCCTTCGGCCAACTGACCTGGGATAAGCTGGTAGGCAAACATGATCTTTTGCTGGGTACTGCTCTGCGGTATACTTATTATGATGACAATACTGCTGCAACCATAAAGGCTCAGAAAAGTATGCTTCCCGGCATCTTCCTGCAGGATGAATATACTTTCAACAATAAACATAAGTTATTAATGGGCTTCCGCTATGACCATCATAATATACATGGTAACATTTACACTCCACGTCTGGCTTATAAATGGGCAGTCAGTCCGGAACATATTATCCGCATCAATGCAGGCACGGGCTTCAGGGTGGTCAATATCTTCACCGAAGAACATGCTGCATTAACCGGTGCGCGCAGCCTGTCTATTCTGAACGATCTGAAACCAGAGCGATCTTATAACATCAACCTGAACTATAACCGCAGAATATTCAGTGAACAGGGGCATTTTTATAGCTTTGATATTACAGGATTCTATACCTATTTCACCAACCGCATTGTGCCCGATTATGAAACCGATCCGAATAAGATTATCTATGATAACCTGGATGGCTATGCCGAAAGTAAAGGTATAAGCCTGAATATGGATATGAACTGGACCAGCGGGTGGAAATTCATGGGAGGCGCTACGCTCATGAGTAATACCGTTACTACAGCAAACATGACGAGACAGCAGATCCTTACCGAGAAATTTACGGCAACCTGGGCTATCTCTTATCTGATCAAACCTGCAAGGCTATCTATAGATTATACCGGTAATGTATATAGTCCTATGAGATTGCCACTACTCGGCCCCAATGACCCTAGAAGTGCTTATTCGACATGGTGGAGCCTGCAGAATATTCAATTGACTTACAAACATAATAAGCACATGGAAATATATGCGGGTATAAAGAACCTGCTGGACTGGACTCCTAACCGTAATAATCCGTTCATCATCGCCCGCAGCCATGATCCCTTTGATAAAAAAGTAGAATACGGTAGCAATGGTCAGGTAATGACCACTACAGAAAACCCGTATGGGCTGACCTTTGATCCAACCTATGTGTATGGGCCCAACCAGGGCAGAAGACTATTTGTTGGTCTGCGCCTGCAGCTTGGCGCTTAGGCACCAAACTGCCAGCACCAGTTTTGCATTTCCTTGAAGACGGTTCCTGCTACGGCAGGATCCGTTAAATTCAGATCGTAGCCTGCAGCAGTCAGGGGAAATAACCGGTTATAGCATTTGGTATTGTTCAGGATCACCTGGTAGGCATTTACCTGATTAAAGGGTACCACATCATCGGCTTTGCCATGAATTAATAAAGTAGGTGTTTTCTTGGGGTAAAACCTCGGACTTGCATCCAGGTAGGCAGCAGGAACACCTGTACCCAAAACATATGGCTTGCCGGTAATTGCTTCCAGCTCCTTTAATTTACCCAGAGCGATCATGTTACTCAGGTACATATCATCCGTCAGATCACTTGGTGCTGCCAGTGCAATAACTGCTTTGATCATGTCATCGAAATTATACTTGTGCGTGTACAACAGCGCCATATGTCCACCAGAGTTCATCCCCACTAATACATAACCACTATTGCGTATGCCCCACTCTTTACTATGGGCAGAGATGTAATTTATTGCATTGTGCATGTCTTCTACAATATCCAGGTAATGCACACCTAAAGTATCTGCATTACGTACATTGATATTGATAGCAGCAATATGATTACGCAAAAAACTATCCTGCCAGCGGGTCATTGTTTCTTTAGTTCCTGTCGTCCAGTAAGCCCCATGTAAGAGGATCACAACAGGAGTGTTCCCTGCCCTGCCTTTAGGCAGACATACATCCATCCTGTAAGCTGAATCAGTTCCATAGGCAACATTATACTGTTTCAGTTCATCCAGATTCGGATTTGCGGAAGGATTGTTTATAGATATACTTTTTTCACAGCTCAACATAAAAAAGCAGGCAAAAAGAGCAGAGAATACTAAACGCAAGTTCATTTAACAAAAATTTGGATGTAAATATAAGGAGTTTATAACATAAACCACAATATGAATATAAATACCTGCAGAATTTACTGTACATCATCTACTATAAACATCAAATCGCCCTGTACTGT
>Ga0256795_1000090_pt1 | contig 45601 bp, 42 predicted proteins | sample MC6MC0946MT_FD_186353 | JGI IMG/M metagenome (GOLD analysis project Ga0256795, IMG submission 186353) | Metatranscriptome of enriched soil aggregate microbial communities from Iowa State University, Ames, United States - MC6-MC0946-MT... | ecosystem: Environmental > Terrestrial > Soil >... | reverse complement strand
TAAGGATACTGATGAGTAGGCGTTTGCATATTAGAGGTAACACCGTTACCGAAATCCCAGCTCCAGCTTACAAAATCATTGTTAGGGAAGTTAGGATTGAAGGTCAGGTTTGTGTTCACACAGATGATACTGTCTACTTCAAACTTAGCTCTATAAGTAGGCGTATCCACGATCACATCGAATTTACGTTTACAACCACGATAGTTTTCTACCTCTACTACATAGTTGCCTGCGGAAATATTCTTAAAGGTATCACCCTGACTTGTGAAGTTTACAGCACGCAGTACATTGAACGCAGGATCCATCCAGGTAATTTTATACTTAGCGGTATCAGATGCAGGTTGCGTGATCCAGGCTTTACCATTGATCATATCGCGGCACGGCGGCTGAGAACCAGTCTGGAAGTTTCCGTTGAACGGCAGTACATAAACAGTATAAGTAACTGTTTTGATACTGGAGATCGGACAACCGTCATCTTTATAAGTAATAAAGAACTGGTATGTACCCGCAGCTACTGTATTCAGCACCCAGGAGAAGTGTGCGGTAGGGTTAGGGGTACCATTGTTGGTTACATTAAACACCGCACCAGAAGGAATGTTGGTTGCTGTGATGGTTACATTGTCACCCTGAGCATCTGTTACCGGTACATCAAAGGCGAATGTTGCCGTTTGCGCCTCACAGGTCTCAAACTGAACACTGCTCGGTGTGCTTGGCAGCAGGTCTCCGTTCTGGGCACCGGATACCGGTGTAGACGGAGCTGTATTGCTACAGTTCGTTAATAATACGAACATCATTTCACGATAAGTAGTACCTACTTCTACCCCATTGCGGGTTTCAGTTACTTTGTTTACAACCGTACACTCACGGATGTTAGCACCGCTGGTGCTTGAGGTCATCGCTGCAGGAGTAAAGTCCAGCTGACCGGTAGTACCGGAAAACAGGAAAGTACCCGGTACAGCAGGTAACGGATTCGTAATAGTGAACGGACCAGTACCACCTGTAGGCGTTACATTATACGTTACAGTAGTGTTACCTAAAGGATCATTGATTGCCGGTGCCAGGCTGTAAGTCAGCACATCACCTTCTGTTTCTACCGCACCCAGGCCATAAGAACTTGCAATACCGATACAGAAGAACGGTGTAGGGTCGGCAGTAAATGTAGGTGAGTTATTCTGTCCTCCAACATTGTTCAGTGTAGCACCGATATACATGGTACCGATATTGGTCACGTTATCGATGATAGACGTTCTACCTGCAGAAGAACCGTTTACCAGGTTACCATTAAAGGCAAATCTCCAGTTAGCAGAAGTACCTGCAATGACGACATTGCCACGGAAGGTATATTTTTTTACCCCTACGATCGTTCCACCAGGAGAACAGGTTGTACTGGTCAGCTGGGTAGCACATACAGGGGAGATCAGGATATCACTTTCTGAATTGATACGTGGCAGGTCGATAGTAGCGCCCTGCTGTACACCATTATTGTAGATATTAATACCTGCTGCTGTAGTTGAGGCAAATGAGCTGTAGGCAGCTCCGCTACAGTCGCCATACACGATGAACTGCAGCTGATAAGTGTGATTGGTTCCGGAAGAAGATATATACTTATACGTAAGTTCTCCTCCCACAACGTGAGATGCAAATGCATTTATGCCTGCTATACAACATAAGACAGCACATAATAATAGGGAATAAATTTTGTTCATAATCAAAATTTATGTTTTTAAGTTATCAATGGTTTTCACGTGACAGTAATCCGGCATACAATTCGCCGAAAGCGTAAAAATAGTAAAGAGATTACACAAAAAAGACTTATTGCCGTAATATTTAATATATGTACCCGATCGGGATAATGCACCCCATTCTTTTGTAGACGGCTTTATGAATCAATTCGTTGGCAAAAAGCAACACTATTTTTCAGTGCTTGATATCTCGTGCGAAAAGTCTTATTTTTGTAATATCATGAAAAAATATATAAGCCTTTTTTCACTCCTGTTGGCTGTTTCCTTCAGTAATACAGTACTGGCACAGGATTACGAGCAGAAGGAAGAAGACCATACGCATAACTTTTCCATTCCGGAATCGACTATTTACAATACTAAAAACTGGGTAAATACAAATGTGCTTAACCAGCAGAAGGTAGAGTTATGGAATATGCTGGACAGCGGCTATGTAATTATACATGAGTATTTCATGATCGATTGCCGCCCCTGCATCACGGCTGGCAAGGGCCTGGAAAAGGTGGTTGCCTCACTGAAGGCCAAGTATCCCGGTAAGATCAAGTACTACCAGACGGTGTACGAAAATGAGTCTACAGAGAAAATGGCGAAGAAATGGGTAAAGGAAAACAAATTCAGCCCCGATGCTCTTTTTATCAATGGAGCAGATGAGGTAGCCTTTTACGGTGGTATGGGTATGCCTACTATAGTAGTTGTAGGCGATGGCAGAAGACACAAAGGATTTTATAAAAAACAAGGTTATACCCCTTTAGAAAACGGTAAAATCATTAAAGCGGTACGACATGCTGTAGAGGTATCGAAAAGTAAATTTGAGGCGGAATGAAACGGCATAAATTAACCATTGCGGTCCTGTTCCTGACAGGGCTGACCATTTTACTGAGTGCAACGCAGAAAGAGAAAGCAACTCCTTACAAACCAACGCCCTTCCAACCGGCATTACCTGAGTTTGTGACGGACTACTTCGAACCTATGCCCATGCCTAAGGAAAACCCGATGACCAGGGAGGGTGTAGAGCTGGGTCGTTATCTTTTTTACGATGGTATCCTCAGCGAAAACCGCACCATGAGTTGTGCGGCCTGCCACCAGCAGGCGTACGCATTTTCAGATCCCAGACAATTCAGCTTTGGGGTGCGCGGCGACCTGGGTGTGAAGCAATCCATGTCTGTGGTAAACCTGGCCTGGAGCAATTTCCTGTTCTGGGATGGTCGTGCCAAAACACTGGAGGCACAGGCCAATGATCCTATTACCAATCCTATAGAAATGGCGAGCAGCTGGGCCATTATATTGCCCCGCCTGCAATCACATGCAGACTATCCCAAGCGCTTTTATAAAGCCTTTGGTACTTCCAAAATCGACAGTAATCTGGTGCTGAAAGCATTGGCACAATTTGAGCGCAGCATCGTTTCTTTCAATTCCCGCTTTGACCGCTACTTTTTCGGTGGTGATGCCAGTGTATTTACCAAAGAGGAAGAACGTGGCCTGGACCTCTTCTTCAGCGAAGGGGCATCTTGTAACCATTGTCATAGCGATGTATTACTGACCGACAATTTTTTCCGCAATAACGGACTGGATATGAAGCCGGACTCCGGCATTGCCAGGACGACAAGGCTGTCTAAAGATGTAGGTAAAATGAGGGTCCCTACCCTGCGGAATATTGCCCTGACGGCACCATATATGCATGACGGACGCTTTAAAACACTGGAAGAGGTGGTTAATTTCTATTTTGACAAGGTGAATGGCGCTTCTCCCAACCTGGATGAGCATATGAGTATGCTGACCAACAGGGTTTATTTCGGAGAGAGTGACCGTAAAGCCCTTGTAGCCTTTCTCAAAACCATGACGGACTCTACCCTCATCAGGAATAAGGCCTACAGTGACCCTTATCCGTTCGAGGCTGACTGATCCGCAATTTTTTCTCCGCATATTTTACAATAACGGGCATCACCATCATTATCACGGTTACCACAGCGCGAGCAAGATTTGCCCGCTCGCTGCTTTCTGTGCAGCTCCTGGCTTACAATACCCGTAGGCACCGCAATAATGCTGTAGCCACAGAGCATGAGTATAATGGAAAAAAATTTACCTATCGGGGTCACCGGAGATATATCTCCGTAGCCGACAGTAGTAATGGTCACTATTGCCCAGTAAATACTTTCAGGTATGCTCTTAAAGCCGTTCTCCCCCTGCTCTACCACATACATCAGTGCCCCGACAATAACAGATATTATACTGATAAAAAACAGGAAAATAAAGATTTTACGGTAGCTGCTGCGCAGCGCTTCAATTATAAAAGAAGCATCTTTAAGATACTCCATCAGGCGGAAGATGCGGAATACCCGCAGTAAGCGCAATAACCGTATGAGCAGCAGGAAGTGTGCTCCGGGAAAAAGAAGGCTCAGGTAAAAAGGAATCAGTGCCAGCAGGTCTATAACACCCAGCGGACTGAGTACATAGGCACGGTTGTTTTTAATACACATCAGGCGCAGCATATACTCCAGCGTGAAGAATATAGTCAGCACCCATTCAGCGGTGTAGAATACATTGAAATGGCGGCTGTAATTACCCGGTAGCGATTCCAGGATAATGAGCACAGCACTCAGCAGGATAGCACATAATAAAACAATATCGAATAATTTACCAGCCGGGGTATCCGAGTAGTAAATTATCCGATATACTTTTTTACGCCAACCTTCTTCAGGTATCAGTCTTTCTCTTGTAAACACAAGACAAATATAAAATATTTATCTGCTATGCGTGTCTGAAATTCTTAACCGTATCTACAAATGCCTTAGCATGATCTACCGGCACATTTGGCAATATACCATGACCAAGATTGGCAATATGCCTGCCCGGGCCAAATGCTTGCAACATTTCAGTAACCTCTTTCTCTATCACCGGAATAGGTGATAATAATTTAGCCGGGTCAAAATTACCTTGAAGGGTAATGTCTGCACCTGCAAACTGGCGGGCCATATGCGGCTCTATACACCAGTCGATACCCAGACCATGCGCTCCGGTATCAGCCATTTCTTTTAAAGAACCCCATGCACCTTTCGCGAATACAATCGTAGGCACCTCATCTTTCAGGGCAGCAACGATCTGGCGGATGTATTGTAAAGAAAAAGTTTCAAAATCGTGTTTGCTCAGCAGACCACCCCAGCTGTCAAATATCTGTAAGGTATCAGCACCCGCAGCCACCTGGCCTTTCAGATAAGCGATAGTGGTATCTGTAATCATTTGTAATAACTGATGTGCCAGTTCCGGTTGCTGATAACAGAATGCTTTAGCCTCATCAAATGTCTTGCTGCCCTTACCCTGTACCATGTAGCACAGTAAAGTCCATGGCGCTCCTGCAAAACCGATCAGCGGCACACGACCATTCAGCTCTTGCTTGATCAGTTTAATAGCATCAAAAACATAAGAAAGCGTCTCATCTACATCCGCTACACGCACACGTTCCAGGTCTTTGGCCGTCTTGATCGGGTCTGGCAACAGTGGTCCTTGCTTTTCGATCAGCTGCACCTCCATGCCCATGGCCTGTGGCACCACCAGGATGTCGGAAAACAGGATTGCGGCATCAACACCTACGATATCTACCGGCTGCAAGGTAATCTCACAGGCCAGCTCTGGATTCTGGCAACGCTCGAAGAAAGAGTATTTATTACGCAGGGCAATATACTCCGGCAGGTAACGTCCGGCCTGACGCATCATCCATACCGGTGTGCGCTCTACAGCTTCTCCCATCAGGGTACGGATAATCAGGTCGTTCTTTATGTTTTGATCTCTTTTCATTTATTAATGATTATATAAAATAATTTACTTTTTTATCTCTTTACAGTATTCAATAGCATAAGCGACCAATACTTCTTCGTCAGGTTGCGGCGCAGTGGCTATACGATTGGTATATTGCTGCAGTGCCCCCGCTGTGGTATGTCCGATGGCAAAGGCTATTGTCTGCTCCGGCAGCGCATTAAGGCTGAAGAAGCTGTGTACGGCACTGGGACTGAAAAACAATATTCCCTCATAAACCGTATCAATCTGCTCCGGACAGGCAATGGTATGATATACAACCTGCTCTGCAAAAGGAATCCCCGCCTGTGTCAATCCCTCCGGTATCGTCGGCATCCGCTGGTCTCCGCAATAGAAATGCAAGGAAGCCCATGAAGCATTATACCGCTGTGCAATATCCCTGACCAGTTCTGCTGCATAAGGCCTGGATGCCAGTACTGGCACATCCGGCAATGCATTGTGCACTTCCCGTTCCGTAGCACCTGCAATACAGCATACCCCCTTGATCTCCGGCCGGGTAGCCGCATCCATACCCATATAAGCCTTTACCGCGTGTACGCTGGTAAAGATGGCAGTAATACTGCTCTTTGGCGCAGCAAAGAGCTCAGGCACATCGCTGTACTCAATACGGATAAAGGGCAGCATCTCCAGTCGGATGCCCTCCTGTGCGGCCCTGTCCTGCGATGCAGTACGCAGGGCTTTTGTACTGAGTATGTGTATAGGACGATGCATCGGTCAAATTGCCTGCGAATTTACAATAATTTTAAGTGGAGCCATCGAAAAAGAATACGTATTTTAGTAGAAACAAAACAGATCAGCTCATGGCACAGAAGAAAACACTGGTTTTAGGCGCCTCCGAAAACCTGGGGAGATATAGCAACAAAGCCATCCGCATGCTGCGCGAATTCGGGCATGAAGTCGTGGCCATAGGCAAGGAAACCGGCCAGGTGCTGGATGTGCCTTTCAGTAAAGAAAGACCAGATTTTACGGATATAGATACCGTAACCCTTTACCTGAATCCGGCCAATCAGCAATCTTATTACGACTACATTCTATCACTCCACCCTAAACGCATTGTGTTCAATCCAGGTACGGAGAATCCGCAACTGGAGGAGATGGCCCGTGCGGCAGGTATTATACCACAGGAAGCCTGTACATTGGTACTGCTCAGTACCGGTCAATATTAATAATCATCAAAGGCAGAGATAAATCTCTGCCTTTGATGATATGAAAATGTGTATCAATTTTATTCAAAAATACGGTAGTAAATACCTCCGAAGATAATACCTCTTGTCCCTAAAGCTACTTCGGTATACCCTCCGAACCGCTTGCCCCAACTGGCACCGAATACGGTTAACTGGGCTACCGGGTAAAAGTAATTACTGCGGTCATACTCCTGGCCGGATACCGGACCTGAAGCCTGGTAAAAAGAGCCGCCCCCGCCTACAAGAAAACCACTGTACAGAGCCACAGCATTGCGCAGAAACCATCGATAATTAGCCCCCAGTGCCAGGCTGGCAAAGCTACGGTGATGGTCTATCTCGCCATTACCCTGCTCATAGGCCATTTGTTCAAATGAGCCATGGAACAGGAACTGCAGACGCTTGCTGGCACCATAAGTATATCCGATCTGCATAGGTGGCAATACAGGATTACCGGCATTTAATGGCAATGGTTTGCTATACCAGAGATCGTTCCTGGCTGCTACACTGTTCGGCACGCCTATGCCGATATGCAGCTGATGATACCGCTCTAACTCTCTTGGCTGGCGGGCATTACGTATAGACACTTTACTGTAGCGCTGTGCTGATAGAGACAGCGAGCCACATAATAATACAAAAATTAAAGTCAATCGGGTTATAAACATGGGTATAACGGGGTTTGATACTGCAAGATAAGTCGATAATACATAGGATACAAGTAGATTTCAGGCTATCCCTTCTATCACTTCAACGGAAAGCGGTAATTCACCCCTGCTTTGACAATAAAGAGTGTTCCATAGCCCAATTCTCCTACAAAACGAAAATTAGCTACACCTCCGATCATGCCCAACACAACAACCTGATATTGAAAGTTGCTTTTATATTTCCAATCCTGAAAATCCTCAGCAAGCGGATAGTAACTGGCACCCCTGATGATCGTTTGAGTAGTAGATGCACCAACCCCGGCACCAGAATACAGCCAATAATTTTCATCACCGGGATCACCTGGCTTATACCAGCAATAACGAAACTGCAGTAAAGCACTCAACATATCTTTACGTACAGATTGGAGCACATTATACTGATCAACTTCAGTCCGTTTATTTACATCATAATACAGCTCCATGCCAAAGGAATATTTGCTGCCGGGTGAGGCATAATAAGCCACGTTAGCACCCGTAAAATAGGTAATATAATCGTTCAGGTTGGACTTTGAAAACCAGGGTGAATGGCTTACACCGCGGGCGTTCGGAAATTTTACCGCAACCTGCACTTCATGTGTCCAGTGTGCGGGATCTTTATGTTGCCTTGTTTTACTGTTTCGGATACTCACACCCTGGTAGCGCTGTGCAATGACAGGAATTGTGCCCATGCAAAGGAGCAGCAAACAAGGCAAAACCGGATTCTTCATGGGATAAGCTCTTTTTTTATTTAACTTTGTTCCCGATTCATTTATTATCTATAGTCACAAGAATGCGTAAAAAATTTTCTGATATTCCCTTTGTTCCTGCCGGCAAAGAAACATCTGCTCCTAAAGCCTCCTTTACAACGGCCGAGGGCATACCGGTACAGAACAATTACTCCTTATCGGATATAAAAAATAAAAAACAACTGCACTTTGCAGCCGGAATTGCTCCGTTTTTAAGAGGACCATATACCAGTATGTATGTGCAGAAACCATGGACCATACGCCAGTATGCAGGTTTCAGTACTGCGGAAGAAAGTAATGCCTTCTACCGCCGAAACCTTGCTGCGGGTCAGAAGGGGCTTTCTGTAGCCTTCGACCTGGCTACACACCGTGGCTATGATAGTGATCACGACCGTGTGGTCGGCGATGTGGGTAAAGCCGGTGTGGCCATCGATTCTATCCTGGATATGAAGATCCTGTTTGATCAGATTCCGCTGGATGAAATGAGTGTATCCATGACCATGAATGGTGCGGTGCTGCCGATCCTGGCATTCTATATTGTTGCGGCCGAAGAACAGGGCGTAGCTATGGAGAAGTTGAGTGGCACCATACAGAACGATATCCTGAAAGAGTTCATGGTGCGTAATACCTATGTATACCCGCCGGAACATTCTATGAAGATTATTGCAGACATCTTTGAGTTCACCTCTCAGAAGATGCCGAAATTCAACTCTATTTCCATCAGCGGCTACCACATGCAGGAAGCCGGTGCTACAGCCGATATTGAACTGGCCTACACCCTGGCCGATGGTCTGGAATATATCCGTACCGGTATCAGTGCCGGTCTGAAAATTGACGACTTCGCACCGCGCCTTTCTTTTTTCTGGGCGATTGGTATGAATCACTTTATGGAGATTGCTAAAATGCGTGCTGCACGTATGCTCTGGGCCAAAATCGTAAAACAGTTCAACCCACTTAAAGAAAAGAGTATGGCTTTGCGTACGCACTGTCAAACCAGCGGGTGGAGCCTTACGGAACAGGATCCGTTCAACAATGTGGCCCGTACGGCGATTGAAGCACTGGCTGCGGCGATAGGACATACCCAGAGCCTGCATACCAATGCACTGGATGAGGCCATTGCCTTACCTACAGATTTCAGTGCGCGTATTGCCCGTAATACACAGATCATTTTACAACAGGAAACCGACATCTGCCGCACGGTAGACCCTTGGGGCGGTTCGCATTATATAGAATACCTGACGGAGCAGATTGCGGAAAAAGCATGGACACTGATTGAAGAGGTAGAAGCACTGGGTGGTATGGCTAAAGCTATCGAAACCGGTGTACCGAAAATGCGCATCGAAGAGGCCGCTGCGAAGAAACAGGCCCGTATTGACGGTGGACTGGACATTATTGTCGGTGTAAATAACTACACTACCGATGAGCAGTCTGATATTGAGATCCTGGAAGTAGATAATACCAAAGTACGCATCCAGCAGCTGGCGCGCTTAAAAGAACTAAAAGAGAACCGTGACAATACTAAAGTACAGGAGGCCCTGGACGCGCTTACAGAAGCAGCCACTTCCGGAAAAGGTAACCTGCTGGCACTGGCGATTGAAGCGGCACGTTTAAGAGCGACTTTAGGGGAGATTTCCTTTGCCCTGGAGAAAGTATTCGGACGTTACCAGGCCAGAATCAGAAGTATTTCCGGTGTATATTCTAAAGAGATTGCTATGGATGAAAGTTTCCAGCAGGCCCGTAAACTGGCCGATGAATTTGCAGTTCTGGAGGGTCGTCGTCCCCGTATTATGGTGGCGAAAATGGGACAGGACGGTCACGATCGCGGGGCCAAGGTAATTGCCACCAGCTTTGCCGATCTGGGCTTTGATGTGGATATCGGACCTTTATTCCAAACACCTGCCGAGGCGGCCAAACAAGCCGTTGAGAATGATGTGCATGTACTAGGTGTATCCAGCCTGGCTGCCGGTCACAAAACACTGGTACCACAGGTAATCGAGGAATTGAAAAAGTACGGCCGTGAAGATATTATGGTGGTAGCAGGCGGTGTAATTCCGCAGCAGGACTACGATTTCCTGTTTGCTGCCGGTGTAAGCTTTGTATTTGGTCCGGGTACGATTATTGCCAAAAGTGCCATTGACATCCTGAAAAAGCTGATGGCTGCAGAAGCTTAAGCAATAAGGGTTTTTATAAAAATTAATCGGGGCGGATGATACCATCTGCCCCGATTAATTTTTATAATATAATATGACTATATCGTTTTACAATCATTACGGTTACTCTTATTCACCCGCACACCGCCTTTGAGTCGGCCAAAATAAAGGTGCAGCCCGGCAGCAAAGTTTGCGTACCGTACACGGCTGTTGAATCCATACTCACGGCTCACGCTTTCCTGGCTGTTCTCGTAAGTAATTGCAGCCTGTGCCGGTGTATTAGCAATAAGATTCTGAATGTACATAAAGCTTATAGATAAGCGCTGGTCCTGCCCTAATGGAAAAATCTCCATGCCCAGCTCCACTGCAGGCATAATAGTGGCCGAACGCAGGAAGCGCCTGCTGTTTTCTGTATTATGGGCAACACTTACCGCGGATGTAGTCCCGGAACCGCTTATCCTATACATATAGCCATCCTGTACGCCGACAGAGAGACCCGCTGTAAATGCGGTTGACAAATAATAAGTCCAATCTACTCTATGTCCGTACCTGGCAACAAGAGACCATGTACCCCAGCCATACTCCATTTCTTCTTTTCCTGTCAGGTTAAAAGAAGCGATGGGTTCTGGCGTGACGGAGCGAATGCTATGCTGGACGAGGTAACGGCCTCCCAGGTATACAAACTGCTTTGTACTCAACCAGGGATACGTTTTCACGCCCAGGTCAAAACCGAAATTGGAAGATCCGTTATCAGCCTTCCAATCTCCGATTTTACGGGCATACGCATCATTACCCCAGCTATAGTTATACAGTACACCTACAGTAAAACGGTAATCCTGAGCATATAACAGGTCACCTGTACACAAAAGCATCGGCAGCGCGAGGCTCCATTTCTTCACACAAATATTCAAATGCATATATATGATATATTGCCGCGCAAGATAATAACAATATACGGCTATTAAAAATTCTCAATACATTCGGCTAGCTATTACCTAAAACAGTGGCAATTATTTATATTTGCAGTCTTATGGAATTTTTGAAGCAAAAAGTTGAGGCACTCCAGCAGGAAATTGCCAATATACAGCCCGGTAATGCAGACGAACTGGAAGCGTTTCGTATTAAATTTTTAGGCACTAAAGGTTTGGTAAAAGACGTTTTCGCCGCAATGAAAGATGTAGCTCCTGCAGATAAAAAGGATGCGGGTCAGTTATTGAATGCGTTCAAACAGTTTGCAGAAGGGCATTACGAAAAATTCAAGCATTTACAGGGCGGCTCCGGAAAGGCTAAGCAGGCAGGTATAGATTTATCCCTGCCGGGCACACACATGCCGGTAGGTACACGCCACCCGCTGCGGGTAACTGAAAATGAGATTGTAAGTATCTTTAACAAAATCGGGTTTACCGTAGCAGAAGGACCGGAAATCGAAGATGACTGGCATAACTTCACCTCGCTGAATATGCCGGCAGACCATACTGCAAGGGACATGCAAGATACATTCTACGTGGCCCAAAACCCGGACTGGATCTTACGTACCCACACTTCCTCTGTACAGGCACGCGTGCTGGAAGAAGGTAACCTTCCGGTAAGAGTGATCTGCCCGGGAAGAGTGTACCGCAATGAAACAATCAGCGCTCGTGCACACTGTTTCTTCCACCAGACAGAAGGATTATATATTGATAAAAATGTTTCTTTTGCAGACCTGAAACAAGTACTCTATTACTTCGTGACCGAAATGTTCGGCAGCAATACCAAAGTACGCTTCCGTCCGTCATACTTCCCGTTCACCGAGCCGAGTGCAGAAATGGATATCAGCTGTACGGTATGTGGCGGTGATGGTTGTAACCTGTGTAAACATACCGGCTGGGTAGAGATCCTGGGTTGTGGTATGGTACATCCAGATCTGCTGCGCAACTTCGGCATTGATCCTGAAGTATATTCTGGCTTTGCTTTCGGTATGGGTGTAGAGCGTATTACACAGATCAAGTACCAGGTAAACGATTTACGTTTATATTCTCAGAATGACGTACGCTTCTTAAAGCAGTTTACCCCTATTCAATAAATTTTTACAGATGCAGTAAGCCTTTGGGCTTACTGCTTTTTAGTATATACAATACTCTAAACGATTTACTCTTGATATTAGTTACCGGCGCAAGCGGCTTTTTAGGCAATCATTTACTGGCAGAACTAATAGAACTATCTGTTCCGATACGCGCATTATATCATAAGCGTCGCCCGGAATGGGAGCATCCGCTGGTAGAATGGTGTGCCTGTGACCTGCTGGACACTTATGCCGTAGCCGAGGTGATGAAAGGAGTAGATACCGTATTTCACTGCGCTGCCATTGTATCTTTTGAGGCAAAAGACCAACGCCGCGTGGTAGAGCATAACCGTATGGCTACTGCTCATGTCGTAGACGAAGCGATGGATGCCGGTGTACGCAGACTGGTACATGTCAGCAGTATTGCGGCACTGGGTCGTGCAGCAGCACAGACGAACAAGGTCTCTGAAGAAACACACTGGCAGGATAGTTCCACCAACTCTGCCTATGCCATAGGTAAGTACTATGCCGAAATGGAGGTATGGCGTGGTATGGCCGAAGGACTAAATGCTGTGATCATAAACCCTGGTATTATCCTGGGAGAAACCCATGACTGGAACGAGGGTTCTGCGGCATTGATCAAGACCGCTTATCATGAACTGGCCTGGTATACCGAAGGAGTTAACGGCTGGGTAGATGTGAAAGATGTGGCCCGTGCCATGGTATTGCTGATGCATAGTGATATACAGGAGGAGCGTTTTATCCTTACAGAAGGCAATCATTCTTATCGTGAAATTTTCACCCTTATGGCGCAGGCTTTAGGGAAGAAAGTACCTTACCGCAAAGCGGGCAAACTGGCTTCCGGTTTATTATGGAGGCTGATGGCCCTTAAAAAAATATTTACCGGTAAGCGCTCCAGCATTACCCGTGAAACCGCACGTACGGCACAATCCCAGTGCTTTTACGACAATACTAAATGGCTGCAGGCCATGCCTGAGTTCCGTTTTACCCCTATATCCGAAACGATTCAACGTATGGCAGATGCCTTTCTGCAGGCACAGACTTCTACTGCCCGTGCTTAGTGAGCATAGCGCACACGTATTATTATTTTTTTGCTATTCGGTATTTTTTTTGTAATCTTGCATAACAAGTCGGGCGAAATATTCAAATCGCTCCGGTCACTCTTCCTAAATTTCATTACAACAATTTCACACAAATCCCCCCACGTGTACATTCTATCAAAGAATCACTAAACTTAATCAAACTTATTCAATGCCATACGATATCAATCAACTTCAAGAGATGATTGTTCCAGAGCTGAACGACATAGCGGAACAACTTGGAGTGACTAATTTCAAAAAATTAGAGAAGCAGGAATTAATATATAAAATCATTGACAAACAGGCGTCAACAAGTGCCCTCGAACCGGACAAACCGAAAAGAGCCCGCAAGCCGAGAATAGAGAAAAAGACTGCTGAAGAAGGAGAAGAGCAGCGTACTCCGGCACCTGAAGTAACTGCAGCAGATGAGGAAGCACCTGTACAGGAAAGCAAATTAAAGAAAGAAGCCAGACCAAAGAAACAGGTTAAAAAAACCAAAACAGAAACACAGGCCATCAGCGAAGCCGCTGACCTGGAGTTTGACACACCCGAAGACACTACTGCCCCGGCTACTATAACTAACGTGTCCAGCAGCGAGGTCCATACTACCCCTAAAAAAGAAGTCATCGTAACCGAATCTGGTGAAGCAATCGAATTGCAGGAGCCCAACCCCGCTGTATCGGAACCACAAACAGAACGTTACGCACATAAAAATAAACAACAACATAACAATAAACAGCAACAACAGCAGCACCGCAACCAACAGGAGCAAAGCAATTTCAATATTGAATTTGACGGAGTGATTGAAAGTGAAGGTGTGCTGGAGATGATGCCTGACGGTTATGGTTTCCTGCGCAGCAGTGATTATAACTACCTCAGTTCTCCGGATGATATTTATGTTTCCCCTTCTCAGATCAAACTGTTTGGCCTGAAAACGGGCGATACCGTAAAAGGTAATGTACGTCCGCCAAAAGAAGGTGAGAAATATTTTGCATTACTTAAGGTATCTACTATCAATGGTCGTCTGCCCGAAGAAATCCGTGACCGCGTACCATTTGATTACCTCACTCCGCTGTTCCCGAACGAAAAACTGAACCTTGATATGGGTGCAAGCAACCTGAGCACACGTATCATGGACCTGTTTACCCCGATCGGTAAAGGACAGCGTGGCCTGATCGTGGCCCAGCCTAAAACGGGTAAAACCATGTTGCTGAAAGAGATCGCAAATGCGATTGCCGCGAATCACCCGGAATGTTACCTGATGATCGTACTGATCGATGAGCGTCCGGAAGAGGTTACAGATATGCAGCGCAGCGTAAATGCAGAGGTGATCGCCTCTACTTTTGACGAGCCAGCAGAAAAGCACGTAAAGGTTTCTGGTATTGCTTTACAGAAGGCCAAGCGCCTGGTAGAGGTAGGTCATGATGTAGTAATCCTGCTCGACTCTATTACCCGTCTGGCCCGCGCGCACAATACTGTGGCTCCGGCATCCGGTAAGGTACTGAGTGGTGGTGTGGAAGCTAATGCCATGCAGAAACCAAAACAATTCTTTGGTGCAGCACGTAAGATCGAAAACGGTGGTTCCCTGACAATACTGGCTACAGCACTGACCGATACTGGTTCCCGTATGGATGATTACATCTTCGAGGAATTTAAAGGTACCGGTAATATGGAGCTGCAACTGGATCGTAAACTGGCGAACAAACGTATCTTCCCGGCTATTGATATCACTTCATCTTCTACCCGTCGTGACGATCTGCTAATGAGCAAGGAAGCTCTGGGTAAAATGTGGGTATTGCGTAACCACCTGTCCGATATGAATACAGATGAGGCGATGAAATTTTTATTGCAGAACATGAAAGGAACCCGCAGCAATGAAGAGTTCCTGATTACAATGAACAAATAATCTGAATTATAAATTATTACAACAGAAGCGCCGCTATTCAGCGGCGCTTCTGTTGTAATAGGACGTTCTCTTTTGCACACAATTCCCGTATATTTGATCTTCAGCTATAAATACCATCTTATGAATTTCTTTCTGCGCATCAAGCACTGGCAGTTTTTCTTAATTACATTTGCCCTACCCCTGGTACTGGAGGCTTGTTTTATCCCTTCGGTCATCTTCTCACAAACATTCAATCCGGATATAATAATCGTTTTCAGTATCATGATGCTTATCATGCTGTTCATGCAGATGGGCTGGTCATATACGATCGGTACAAACTTACACAAGCGTCTTCCTCCCAGTGTATCCATGCCCTTAAAACGATTCAAATGGTTTCTGTTTATACCGGTTGTGTATATAGCACTGATCCTGCTTGTAGTCATGCCACTGGTCCTGAAAACTATGGATATTGAATCACTGGACAGTAGTATTCCGGTTGTTATGTCCGTTGCACTGTTACTCATCATTCCCCTACATCTGTTTTCCATCTTCTGTCTGATCTACACCCTGTATTTCAATGCCAAATCATTAAAAGCGGTAGAGACACAAAAACAGGTAACCTTCAGCGATTTTGCGGGTGAGTTTTTCCTGCTCTGGTTCTTCCCGGTAGGTGTCTGTATCATTCAACCCCGGATCAATAAAATATTTTCAGAGGAACCTTATGATCATAATTTCTCCTTTATGAACGATACGGATTATACTTCCTGATAGGCCTGCATCATTATCATTTAATAATAATACAATTTATATAAAATGTCCTACTGCGCTGCTATAGAAACCATGCAACCCGAAGCCCGCAAAGACCTGCACAAACGTTATCATGACCATCATTACGGCTTCCCGATTCATGATGACAATGAACTGTTTGGACGCCTGATCATGGAGATCAACCAGGCAGGCCTGAGCTGGGAAACAATACTAAAGAAAGAAGAGTCCTTCCGTGCGGCATACAGTAATTTCAACATTGCAGCCATTGCGGCTTATGCAGAGGCAGACAGGGAGCGATTACTCAACGATGCCGGAATCATTCGTAACCGCCTTAAGGTTAATGCTGCTATTGAGAATGCTAAGACCACACAAGAGCTGCAAAAGGAATTCGGTTCTTTTGAAAAATGGCTGGAGCATCATCATCCCAAAACAAAGGAGGAATGGGTTAAGCTGTTTAAAAAGACCTTTCGATTTACCGGTGGGGAGATCGTCGGAGAATTCCTGATGAGTATCGGCTACCTGCCCGGTGCACATAGCGAAGGTTGTCCGGTACACAAAAAAGCGGTAAAGGCAGGTGCATTATGGGCTAAGAAATAAGATTAAATATGAGGATACAGATCATCAGTGATCTGCACATGGAATTTGGTGCCGAGCTTCTAAACTTTACAGATACAGACCTAATTATTATGGCCGGTGACGTTCACCTGGGTACGAAAGGCGTGGAATGGATGCGTACGCTAAACAAAGATATTCCGATTATCTATGTTTTAGGAAATCATGAGTATTATAAAGGCAACTATCCCAAAACGCTGCATAAGATTCAGGAAGCGGCACAGGGAACCCATATACATGTTTTAGAAAATGAATCAGTCATTATTGGAGATATTACTTTTCACGGGGCTACACTATGGACAAATTTTGAACTATTAGGAGAGGCAAGAACATATGGAATGATATGTCAGGAAAAAATGAATGATTATAAGAAAATAACTTATGGCGCCTCTTACTCCCGCTTAAGATCGATTGATACATTTAAAATACACAACAGATCATTAAACTGGTTGAAAGACAGCCTCAGTCAATCCTTGACACATAAAAACATAGTTATTACACACCATGCCCCCAGCCCCAAATCATTACCTGAAATATTTGCAAAAGATAGTGTTTCCGCAGCATATGCTTCCGACCTGGAGCCGCTGATCGAAACATATAAGCCTGCATACTGGATTCATGGTCATATTCATACACCCTGTAGGTATATCATCGGACAAACAGAAATTATTTGTAACCCTCATGGCTACATTGATCAACCAGATAACGGCTTTGAAAGAAAAATGACAATCGAAATATAGCAGTATGCCTTACACACTTCGCGAAGTATTTATTCAACAAATAATCCAAAACGGTGCTGCTGTCCATGCAGACCGCCTCTGGAATGATATCAGCAGGGCCTATAGTGCCTGTGGCCGCCATTATCATACCATGCAGCACCTGGAGCAGATGTACAGTACTTTATCTGCTATACAGGATCAGCTACAGGATGCTGAAGTTGTATGGCTGGCCCTTTGCTACCATGATATTGTCTATGATGCAAGCCGGCAGGATAATGAAGAACAAAGTGCTGCATTCGCAAAGGAGATACTGGAGGCCTTACAGCTTCCGGCAGAAAAAGTGCAGCGGTGTATCGACATGATCCTAACAACAAAAGCGCACACTGTTTCTGCTGATATGGATACGAACTATTTTACCGATGCAGACCTGAGTATCCTGGGACAGGACTGGGAGCGGTATATACAATATGCCAAAAACATCCGTAAGGAATATACGATCTATCCCGATGAGCAATACTATCCCGGAAGAACGCGTGTCATACAGCATTTCCTGGATATGCCCCGCCTGTTCAAAACGGAGTATTTCTACTTGCAATTTGAAGAGAAGGCCAGAGAAAATTTAGCAAAAGAACTGCAATTCTATGAGGATGATATCTGATCAGCACCTTATACGCAAATAAACAGTACGCACGTTTATGAAATAATAACCCCTATTATATGCACAAACTCCTATTACCCTGCAGCATGCTGCTCAGCGTTGCTGCCATGGCCCAGGAAGCACCTGCCGGCCATCAATCAGCCCAACCTTCCCGATGGCAGATCGGACTTAATGTAAGCCCTCAGATCAATTACCGCCTGTTGCATTCTACCCCGGGAGACCAGGGCAGTACAAAGGTTAAGGATATCCGGGACAGGATCGAAATACCGCGACCTCAATACACAGCCGGGGTATCCCTGGGCTATCAATTGAATGAGCATATTAGTCTTAACAGTGGCCTGCAATACGGCAACTGGGGCGGGCAAACTGAGCGAAGTGACATAATTTATTCGCACCCGAATCCGACACTTCCTAAGCAAATAAGCACACGGTATAACCTCAATTACCTGATCCTTCCGGCAACAGTTAATATGACCTTCGGACACAAGCGGCTGAAATTTACTGCAGGATCGGGATTAAATGCGTTATACCTGCTTCGTGAACAGACAATACAAAGGTTCTTCTATACAGGCGGGGAAACAGAGACAGAGAAAGTAAGAACGCCTAATTACCGAAAATTCAATCTCGCGGCACAACTCAGTGCGGGTCTTGACTATGCATTAAATGAGAAAGTGCATCTTAAATTAGAACCTGTCTTGCGATTCGCCATGATCCAAAGTGTTGATGCTTCAGTAAAGGAAAATCTATACAATTACGGCCTTAATATAGCCGCGTACTGGAAATATAAATAAGTAATTATGATAACAAAAGCCGCACTGTGCGCGGCTTTTGTTATCATAATGATTGACGGATCACGATCTAATCATTTTTTGTATTTCGCTTGACAAGCAGTCCGCGAACCTGTTTTTCCAGCAGGTTAAAGACAAGTCCCGCCATCACAAATACAGATGCCGTAATCTTCCAGGGCAGTAAATCCTCATTCAAAATCAATGCCGAACTCAGGAAGCCTACAACAGGCACCAGCAAGGTAAATGGTACTACTGTTGCGGTAGGATATGATTTTAATAGATAACCCCAGGCACCATAGCCCACATGGGTAGAGACATACACAATATAGATGACTGCAGCAACCGTCTCTATAGAAACATGCTGAAATGAATTGCTGATCATGGCCGGCCCTTCTAAAAGCAAAGAGGTCACTGCCATAAAGGGGAAGGCCACAAGGTTACCCCATACCACAAGAGCCAGGGGTGATGCTGCATCTACTTTTTTGGTAAACATATTTCCGATCGACCAGGATAAGGCTGCCAGCAAGGTGAGGATAAGGCCTATCAATGAGGTACTGCCATCGGCATGACTGGCCACAATACCTATACCGACAAAGGAGATCAGCGAACCAACAATCTTCCATGCGCTGGGACGATCTTTAAAAAAGAGTGCAGCCAGCCCCATGGAGAAAAACATCTGCACCTGCAATACAAGTGATGCCAGACCTGCTGACAGTCCCAGATGAATGCCGCTAAAGAGTAATCCGAATTGTAAGGCAAAAGTAAACACACCATAGCCCAGAATAAGTTTCAGCGGGGCTTTAGGTCTGGGCAGGAAAAATATCCAGGGAAAGGCACTAAGCCCGAAGCGAATGGTACTGAGTAAAAACGGAGGAAATACTTCCAGGCCTATATGAATGGCGATAAAATTCACGCCCCAGACAAGGGCAATGAGTAGTGCTACTAAAAGATGTTTTGTTTTCATGACATGGAACAGGATGATTACTGTATTTGCGAAAGGTAGACGCAAAGATCAAAAGCAAATAACCGGAACGCTAATGAGTAGTATTCCGGTTATTTGCTTTATGTTTTGTGGAGAATACCGGAATCGAACCGGTCACCTCTTGCATGCCATGCAAGCGCTCTACCAAATGAGCTAATTCCCCATGGGATTGCAAATATAAGCGCTTTTTTCTTTTCGCCAAAACTATTCAAAAAAAATCCAGGCACCCTGTTCTGCCACTGTGTAGACTTCAAATCCCGCCGCCAATAACTGTCTTTTGATCTGCTGTATTCCGTTACGGGTATGGCCTCCGGCCAGTATAATTCTGGCAGGATGCAGTCTGCTGATCTGCTCCGGATCGGCCTTCCCGGACAGGATCAATACATCCATTTCCGATGCTAATTGATGCAATGCGGTAGCATCTGCCCAGGCAATCCGTTTAGCAGAAAGATTCACGGTTCCGTAAGTCAAAGGAGCTGCCTGTTGCTGACTGATCCGGTAGCCCAGGTGTGCCGGCCTTAATATGTATTCCTGAGCTGAGATACTTAAGGGTTGTACACTATAGGTAAGTGCGGTGCGACCGGATATTTGTTCTATCAGGGTTTCTTTACCTGCATCATAGACGACCATTCCATTCTGCTGTGTGGCCATAAAATCCTGCGTCATCAGGTTCAGCACAAACAAGAGCAACAGCCCTATACCTGCCGGTAATGCCGGATCATATCGCCGCAGGAAATAAACAGCCAAAACGACAATGGCGGTCATCAGTAAGACATAATCCCAGGTATCCAGTGGTAGCCAGCTGGCTGCATCTGGCGTATAACGATCCAGGAAGTCCAGCAGGGAGTGAAAGGCCTGCGTACAGGCCACCAGTACCTTACCGCAGATAAGGGCGATAAAAGGCATGTGTATTACGGACAACAGTATGATCAATAGTGATAGCACCATCAGCAGTGTACTGAATACTGCCGCCAGCACATTAGCAGGAAGAAACCATACCGGAAACTGATGAAAGTAGTAGATAATCAGCGGTGCGACCAATACCTGCACTGCCAGGCTCATCGCTATGGTCTCCCACAAACGGCGTAAAGGCGGGAATGAAAATGAAAACCAGTTACGAATGGGCCTGTAAAATAGTATTATGGATAAAACCGCCAGCAGAGACAACTGCACACCGATATGATATAACCAGGCGGGATTAATGCACAGCAATACCAATGCCGTTATAGCCCAGAGTTGCAATGGCTCTGCCCTGCGACTGCTGCACAAGGCCAGGGTGATCACAGAGAAACTTATTGCTGCCCGGATCGCGGATGGAGGATAATCGCATAGCGCAATATAAAACCATACAAAAGGCAGTACCAGTATATATTTGATCCATTGTTTACGCGGATCGCGCATGCGATAAAAGGGCAATACCAGCAGCACAAACAGCAGATTGACATGCATACCTGAAATGGCAATAATGTGCATGATACCGGTATGGGTATACATGCCTTTCAGCTCGCTCATCTCATCCCTTACTTCATTAAGCAGTGTGGCTTGAGCCAGAGCAGAAGTCAGGGTGTCAGGTATGTACCGCTTCAGCGCATGTAGGATAACAGATCGCGCCTGATCACTGGCGCGGGCTTCGGAGGCTTTGCGAACAAGCTGTATATTATCCGGTGCGATGAACTGCTGATGATAAAACCCGTTATGCTGTTGCTGCCTTACAAAATCTACCGCAAAGGGATTATGATTTTGTTTCAGCAACTGCAACTCATTAGGCATACGATATATAGCGCCCCTGCCCTGTAAGCGGACGGTATCATTTTTATAGACATACAACCTTACCTTACCCGATAAGGTATGCCAGCCGGCACGATCTCTGCCTGCCATTACGGATACCGGAATATAATAGGTGGCATTCTTTTCACGGGGTGTATCCAGCACCCGGACCTGAAGCTCCTGGTAGTGCTGGTATTGTGTACCCACCCAATCGGGCGATTGCCGTACATCCTGGTAGGCATATAATACCCAGGCGGTAAGGGTAATCACAGAGAAAGCCGTTGCATTGCTGCAGTACGTACCCCATTTGTACCTGGACCTTAATATGAAAGAGAAAAGTGCAATGATGCAGAGCAATGCCCAGCAGCACAGTATTGCAGTACGGGAGCAGTGTATACCCCACAGGTCGTAGCTGATGATACCCGCAACAAATGCAGCCAGCACATAAAGCATGGGGGCTTTGCTACCGGCAAGAGCAGCAGAATAAAACATAGTATGTAGATTATAGGTAGGGGCAAGATACAAAAATCCCCCGGACAAATGTCCGGGGGATTCAATTATATTAAACTAAAGTGAATATTAGTTTTGGAGTTGTTTTTTAAATGTATCCATACCGCGATCTTCATAGTTAGCCCAGATGGTGCAGGCATGTCCTACAACCAACAGTCCCCATGCTGCAGTAACCCAGGCTGGCCAAGGGTATACCCATTCTGTTTTTCCTGCGTATGTCATGTACCACATAACCACATTTGCAACAGCAAAAACGACTAAGTGTAACAGGAACATTGAAACTTGCTTACCGGTATGTTTAATTCTTTTTGGCATGACTCTTGTTTTTTCGGGTACAAAGATAGTACCTTATCGTGTATTATTTAAAATATTTCTTAAAAATTTTCCATGGCTGCGTAGAAAGACATACGCGTATCTACAATATACTCCAGTACAATCTGGTCAAACTGTTCTTTGCCTTCTATAAAATCGATTTCTATAGGCAATACCCAGACCGGTACACCCCAGGCTTGCAATGTATCGCGGTGCAGGGCCAGTCTTGTGGCATCCTTTTCTGTAGTAATGATAACCGGTTGTTTAGCCTCCCAGTTTTTGCTGGTCTGTTTTATCTCTTCGAGATTAGCCATTGTGAAATAATGATGATCGGGGTAACGCAACAGGTGTACATCGGCTACCTGTGCTCTCAGGTGATGCAGCATTGGCTCCGGACGGGCAATACCACTAACCAGGATAATATGTTGCTCTTTCTGTAGGGATACCGGACTACCGGTAAAAAAGTCAAAACAGGTACCGTAACGGATATGGGTAAAAAACACTTTCTGATGCGGCAATGGATTGATGCGTGCTGTAATGGCCTTGCGCTCAGCTTCCGGCAAATCAGCAGGACATTTGGATACGATAATCACATGGGCTCTTTTAGCGGCTCTGCGCCCCTCTCTCAGGTTACCGAAGGGCAATACATAATCGGTATAGAACGGACGGGAATAATCTGTGATCAGGATATTAAGGCCTGCCTTTACGGAGCGGTGCTGGTAAGCATCGTCCAGTAAGATAACTTCTGTTTCGGGACGTTCTGCCAGCAAAGCGGGTATACCAGTCATTCGTTCTTCGCAGACGCTTACAGACATTTCCGGAAACTTGAGTTTGAATTGCATCGGTTCATCTCCTATCTCATAGGCAGTAGTCGACTCATCGGCCAACTTAAACCCGCGGCTGCGGCGCTTATACCCGCGGCTTTGTGTAGCCACCAGGTATTCATAACGCAACAGGCGCATCAGGTACTCTATATGGGGTGTCTTGCCTGTGCCTCCGGTAGACAGGTTGCCTACACTGATCACCGGTACGCTAAATTGTACAGAGGAGTAAATGCCGGTATCGTAGAGGCGGTTGCGCAGCCACATAATCGCACCATACAGCAGCGAAAACGGGTACAGCAGCAGCTTCAGCACTGATACAAAAATCATTAACGGATTCAGGTTCATAAGCAGCGAAATTATGATTTCTCCCTCGAATAAGGGTTAAAATTAAATTTCTGTAATTTGATCTGATCTTAAATAAAATAGCCGAATTTCGCAGCCTATCCTGAAAAATTTTTCACTAACCTTTCTAAAATTGAGGCATTATGGAACAACAGCTGCAATCCATAATTGAAAAAACGGAACACCTGATCGAATATGGTACAGACAGGGACCTGCTGCACTTTTTAGAGGATCAGAATATCTCTGATGTAAAGGAGCTGGTAGATGAACTGCCGGACCATGCCCCGCGCTTCTTTGAAGTGTTACCCATCGGGCGCTCGGTACATGTATTCAGGATCCTGGACTTCCCTACCCAGGCGCGTATTCTTAAAAAGTTATCTGGCCATAAAATTTCCGAGCTGATCAATGAACTGCCGCCGGATGACCTTACCTCGCTCTTCAGTGAACTGAGTGGTGATGCGGTAAAAAAACTCATTATCCTGCTGCCGGAAGAGGAACGTAAAGAAGCCCTGAAACTGCTGGGATATAAAGAAGACAGCGTAGGCCGTCTGATGACCCCGGATTATGTGGCGGTAAAAAAACACTGGAAAATAAGCCGTGTACTGGATCATATACGCAGGTACGGCGTAAACTCCGAAACGATCAATGTGATTTATGTCATTGATGATAAAGGAGTTTTGCTGGACGATCTGCAGATCCGCAAAGTATTACTGGCCGATCCGGATACTTTTGTTGAAGACATCGTAGACAACCGGCTGGTATCGCTCAACGCCAATACCAACCAGGAAGAAGCAGTACAGGTATTCCGTATGAATAATCGTGTGGCCCTGCCTGTGACAGATGATAAAAACATTCTGCTCGGCATTGTTACAGTAGATGATATCCTATGGGTAGCCAACGAAGAATTTACAGAAGACATTCAGAAAATCGGGGGTACCGAAGCCCTGGATGAACCTTACCTGGATACGCCTATATTCAGCTTGTTTAAAAAGCGTGTAGGATGGCTTGCGGTCCTGATGCTGGGTGAGATGCTTACGGCTACGGCTATGGGCTTCTTTGAAGACCAGATCCAGAAAGCGGTGGTACTGTCCCTGTTCATTCCGCTGATTATCTCCTGCGGGGGTAACAGTGGCTCACAGGCCTCTACCCTGATCATTCAGGCAATGGCACTCGGAGAGGTTACCCTTAAGGACTGGTGGCGTGTTATGCGCCGTGAGATTGTCTCCGGTTTATTGCTGGGTACTAGTCTTGCAGTAATCGGCTTTGCGCGTATTTATATCTGGCACCTGGTCGACCCTACGATATACGGTGATCACTGGCTGCTCTTATCTATGGCGATCAGTACCTCACTCATATTTGTAGTACTCTGGGGCTCTTTTGCGGGATCTATGCTACCCATGCTGTTAAAGCGTTTAGGGGCCGATCCAGCAACCTCTTCTGCGCCTTTTGTCGCTACCCTGGTGGATGTTACAGGATTGATTATTTACTTCTCCTGTGCCGTATTATTCCTAAGAGGTGTATTATTGTAAGTATTATTATAAAAATTATTGATTATGCAGACTGTAGATATTTTAAAGATTGTTGTACTGGCCTTACTGGCGGTAGTAGCTTCCATCCGCTGGATCCGCTTTTTCAAAGCTAAAAAGAAAGGAGATGAACACCAGTTTACCCGTTTTGAAAGCATTAGTGTACTGGTACTGATGCTGATATTCCTGTACCTGACTTTCTGGTATAAATAATTACCGGATTTTATTACATAAAAGGAGCGGGATAAGACGATGTCTTATCCCGCTCCTTTTATGATATTATTGATTAGAAATATTTCTTCGCAAATGACTTCCCGGCCATTGCATAACTTTCTTCCAGACGGGCGCCGGTATCGTAATCATAGCCACCGAAAGTACGGCCCGGAGCATCACTCATCTGCACCTTGGCAATTACAGTAGCCTGGTTAGCCGTTTCCACAATCCAGAACTCCCCGTCGATAGAGGCATTTTTACGCATGACATGTACATTAAACCCCGGTTCTGTAAAAGTGGTTTTGAATATGAGGGTATATTTTGCCGATGGGAAATTGCCAACCCTGGTTGTAGAAGCGTGTTTATTAAACAGGTCTTCGAATGCAGGTTCAAAACGCTTGCTGCGATCTGCTTTCCAGGCTTTAGCCCAGGCATCTCCCCTGCCCGCTTCTTTCTCATTATAATCCGCCTTTTTCTTTCGGATATAATCAGCCTCATCATCAAACTTGCCTACGCCCATTTTGCTGTAGTCATACACAACATTCAGTTGGGTTTCGTTCTTTACGGCATCCATATTGCCTTCCAGCACTTTAAACTTAATGGCCATAGCCTTTACAGACAGCATACTCGCGCCTGCAACCATCATTACGGTAGCATACAACTTTTTCATAATCATTACTTTTGTATTAGGTGATCAATCTAAGGTATAACAATTATTACAAACATGCAGCTAAATTCTATATGAAATTATAGCTTATCATTTTCTTTATGGCGCTGTGCATCCCGATTGGTTTTCTTAGCCATATTGCGCTCAAAGGCTTCGGTAAGATCGACACCAGTCTGATTGGCCAGGCAGAGCAATACCCATAATACATCTGCCATTTCATCGGAGAGGTCTTTGCCCTTATCACTTTCTTTAAAAGACTGCTCGCCATACTGCCGCACCATAATGCGGGACAGCTCGCCTACCTCTTCCATTAATATACCCAGGTTAGTCAGTTCATTGAAATAGCGGACGCCTATCGTTTTGATCCATTCGTCTACTTGTCCCTGTGCCTCTTTCAGTGTTATCATGTCGTGTTATTTTAGGTAAAAATATAAAGGGACAAAGTACGTTACTTTGTCCCTTTATAACAATATTCAATGCAGATTAGTTTTGCTCACCCAGCATTTCAACCGTACCTTTCGATACGTTGTACACCGCACCTACCAGGCTGATCTTACCTTCTTCCGTCAGTTTCTTGATCACCTCGCTTTGCTGCAGAATGCTATTGATAGAATTCTGGATATTCAGGCGGGTTACATCTTCTACAAATGCATCGTTCTTGCTGTTCTTCTCGCCATCTCCTGCATTACCCGCTGATACCGCAGACTGGATCTTATTGAGCAGGCCGGTCAGGTTACCGAATTCTACATGATCACAAGCGCCTTTTACCGCACCGCAATTGGTATGCCCCATGACCATAATCAGTTTAGATCCGCTTACGCCTACTGCGTATTCCAGCGATCCCAGTACATTTTCAGACACCACATTACCGGCAATACGTACACTGAATACATCGCCGATACCCTGGTCAAACAGGATCTCTACAGGGGCACGGGAATCCATACAGCTAAGGATCGCAGCAAATGGTCTCTGCTGAGTGCCGGTCTCTTCTACTTTGCTTAAAAAGTTTTTGTTCTTGCTGATTCCGTTTACGAAACGGGTATTGCCATCCATTAAGATCGTTAATGCGTCGTTCGGGGTTAATTCTTCTAAATTGTTGTTATAAGACTGTAACATGATTTTTAATAATTTTTTGATTTTGATTGTGTTTGTTTACTCTTTGTCGCCATTCAGCTCCTTCAATAGTTTTTTGTGCTTACCGGACCATTTCCGTGCATGCTCGTCCTGCTCCAGTTCGGTCATGAGGTAGTGCACATTGGCACCTTCCGGAATTTTATAATCATTCTTAAATCCTACCAGAGATACTGTAATACCGCGGCTCGGCGCCTGTACAGTATAGAACTCCCTGATCTCTTCCAGCACATCATAGTCAATATATTCAGCTTTACTTGCATCGATGATTACGGTACTGCCTTCTGCAAAACTGTTCAGGGTTGTTTTGATACTTCCTTTGTTGAGGAACGATACTTCCTGAGCCAGTTCCAGGGTGGTTACATCTTTTTCTTCAGACTGCACACGACGGTAATAATACGGGATACGCATATTGCTGCGCAGCAGGTAGAAGATGCTGATGAGCATACCCAATCCTACTCCTTTTAATAATCCCAGGAATGGCAGGGCAACTGCTACAGCAGTAACTGCAAAAGGAATAAACTCTGTAGGGCCGACCTTATACATATGTATGAAGGTTGCAGGCTTGGCCAGGCGATAACCGGTAAAGATAAGGATCGCTGCCAGGGCCGATTTCGGGATCATGTTAAGGATAGCCGGAATCGTAGCCACACAGACCAGCAGTAAGATACCGTGTATAATAGCCGACAGCTTGGATTTGGCACCGGCATTGATATTGGCGCTGGAACGGACAATTACCGAAGTAATAGGCAGGCCTCCGATCAGACCACTGATAATATTACCGATACCTTGTGCTTTCAGTTCTGCATTACCGGCGGTGTTACGCTTCAGCGGATCAAGTTTATCCGTCGCTTCAATACACAATAGTGTCTCGATAGAGGCAACCACTGCAATCATTACTGCATATTGCCATACTTTAGGATTTGAGAAACCCGAGAAATCCGGCATTTTAAACTGCTTGAAAAATGCTTCGGCAGAATCCGGAACATTCAGCTGTACGAGGTAATCAGCACCCAGGTGTAATGCACCGCCGGTTGAATGGAATAAGGAGTTAAGCAAAGTACCTACAACCACTACAACTACACCGGCCGGAACCATCTGTATTCTGCGGAACGGTTTGGTCTGCCACAGGATTAATATGGCCAGACATACCAGTGTGATGACCACAGCACCAAAATGAATGTTTTCGGTAATACCGGTCAGAATATCGGTATTCATCCCCCGCTCTCCGTCTCTCATACCGACCAGCTTATCCGGACCGCTGAAACCTACCGCATCGGGTAATTGCTTAAAGATAATGGTAAGACCGATACCGGCCAGCATACCTTCAATAACACTGGAGGGAAAGAAGTTGGCAAAAGTACCTGCTTTGGCAAAGCCCAGAATGATCTGAAACACCCCTGACAGTAAAACGGCACAGAGGAAAATTTCGAAAACGCCCAGGTCAGTAATGGCACCCACAACCAGGGATACGAGACCTGCTGCAGGACCACTTACACTAAAGTTACTTTTGCTCAGAGAGCCTATGACAATACCACCAACAATACCGGCTACAATACCGGAAAATAATGGTGCACCTGAAGCCTGGGCGATACCAAGGCACAGAGGTAAGGCGATCAGGAATACGATCAACCCCGCTAAGATGTCATGCTTAGCATAGGCAAATAATGATTTATTTTTTGACATGATGTTTTGTTACGCTTGTTTGTTCTGAAAGATATAGTAGGATGGCCGGTACCATACAGGCAACATAAGCCTGTAATGATTCTGTTGAATATTACACGCATAGCCGCACGATAATTCACATGCAATTGCAGGAATCTGTAAGGCACCAAAAGCCAGGCTGACAGATCGAAACCGGTCAGCTCATCATAAAAGGTAACTAAACTAAATTGGGAGGTTGTGTGGGGACTTCAAGATGATGAACCTTAAACAAAGCTTCATCCATGATGATATAAGTGATCTTCTCACCGGAGCGGATCGCTTCCGAAAGCAGGCCATAATGCAGGTACCAGAACTTCTTTAAATCAGAATCTTTTTCTGTATCAATATAGCTGTGGTTATGATGAACTTCCTCTTCCGATACAATCCTTTGTTTGGACAAAATATCGCTCACAACCTTTGCCGGTACTAATTGTACCGCCAGCAGCAGGAACAGAAATATGGCCAGAAAAGGTCTTTTCATCGTTGCGAAGATACAAAATCAAGTGATACATATTTTTTACGGTTAAGTTAATATTTTAAGAAAGATTATTTTTTGCGTACAACATGCCTGTACTCATCCTGCTGGCTAGTAAAAAAGAGAGGAACCTTTGCAGGCTCCTCTCTTTTTTAAAAGTAAAAACAGCATTATTATCTTATCGGATCACTTGTATTTTACGTACAACCATGCCTTTATCGGTATGGATGTGTACGATATAAGTTCCGTCTGCAAGATCACTTGTCGCAATGTATTGCTTTGTTTGGGTATTTGCTTTTACATCCAGCATTACCTGGCCCAACATATTGATCAGCTGGATTCTTTCCATTTTCACACCGGCAGCGGTATTTTCAATGGTCAGTGTACCTTGCTGTACCGGATTAGGATACAGTTTGATATTAGCCAGTTCCGGATTTACTTTCTTAACAGAAGTCGTCAGCAGATCCACATCAATCACCAGGCTGGTATCCATAGTACCGCAATGATTCGAAGCGGTTAAGGTTACAGTATACAAACCTGAAGTTGCGTACACATGAGACGGATTAGCCTGTGTGGATGGAGCAGAACCATCTCCGAAATCCCAGCTATAAGCAGTTACAAACTGAGGGTTCAATGGTTCGAACTGTACCATACCCAGTTGCTGGTTAAACATCGGAATGAAGTTAAAGCCATCTACTGTAGGATCATCGAAGAAAGAAACCAGTGCCGTATCGCGACCTTTACAGCTATAGCTGTTCGTCACTTCAACAGAGTATGTTCCGGTTGCAATCGGGTTAATCGTTTGTGTTGCTGCACCGGTATTCCAGGAATAGCTTGCTCCTGCATTACCCGCATCCAGCACATAAGTAGCATGATTACAAACAATAGTATCCGGTCCCAGGTTAACTACCGGTAATGCTCTCATCGTTACGGTAGTACCGGTAGTGGTACGGCTACAACCAATCGCATTGGTGATGGTTACGCTATAGGTACCACCGCTGTTGACATTGATCGATTGTGTCGTTGCACCGGTATTCCATAAATAAGTAGCACCGGTATTAGCCGCATTCAGCGTAGTGCTGCTGCCCTGACACAGATCCAGTGCCGATGGCAGCACATTGGTTGGTGTTGGTTTAAGGGTTACAATAATCGTATCGCGTTTCACACAGGTATTGCTGCCCGTTACCACCACACGGTATGAACCAGCTGCATTGACTGTAATAGTTGGTGTAGTTGCACCTGTATTCCAGGCATAAGTGGCACCTGCATTTGTTGCATTAAGTGTCAGAGATGCGGTGGCACAGATAGAAGTATCATTACCCAGGTTTACAACCGGAGCCGGTATGGTGGTCACTACAGTACCCGGTGTCGTGATAGAACAACCCTGGGTATTTTTAATGGTTACACTATAAGTACCCGCGGCAGTTACATTAAGTGTTTGTGTTGTCGGTCCGTTACTCCAGATATAGGTACTGCCTGCATTACCGGCATTTAAGGTAATGTTGCTGCCCTGGCACAGGTTGGCTGTGGCCGGTAGCGGATTGGTAGGATTAGTACCGGTACTGATCACGATAGTATCTCTTTTTACACAACTATTCGATCCTGTTACGGCTACATGGTAAGTACCGGTAGTGGTTACTGCAATCGTTGCTGTAGTAGCACCGGTGCTCCACAGGTAAGTCGCGCCGGTTGTGGTTGCATTCAGGTTGATGGTTGCAGACGGACACAGGAAGGTATCGTTACCCAGGTTAACCGTCGGAGCAGCATTCACCGTTGCGATTACAGGTGTACGGGTCGCGGTTACACAACCTGATGCTGTGGCGCCGATAGCTGCCTCTACATAATAAGTTGTTGTTGCAGCAATAGATGGTGTTACAAAAGTTGCACCGGTGCCTAATGCTGTACCACCGGTTGATGCTGCATACCATTTGATGGTATTACCCGGACGGGCAGTCGCACTCAGGCTTACAGTACCGGTTCCGCAACGGGCAGCCGGTGTAGTGCTCAGAATGGCTACTGTATCCAGTCGGATGCATTTTACCGGGCTGAAACAGTTAGTACCACCGGTAATGATTTTCACTCTGTAACAACGGGAAGCAGCAAGACCTGTTGCTGTATACGAAGTCGTATTTGCAGCGGTAATGTCATTCCAGGTTGCACCATTATCTGCCGACACCTGCCATTGCAGGGCATTCGCAGCATAACCGGTTGCCGGGGATAATTGCATCGTTGCCGTACCACTCGCACAGATCGTATCTGCAGTAGAGGAGATACTGAAGTTGGCCGGTGTTATAGTTGCATTCAAGGTATCATTGGTCGGATCAGAATCTGTAGTACCATTAGGTACAGTAGTCCATACTACCAGGCTGTTCGCACCGGCAGGGAAGGTACCGGTACCGATTACTACAGTATCAGTATTAGCACCTGTTGTAGAGGTAGCAGGCACCAGTGTTCCGGTCCATGCATATGGAGTTTGGGTTACACCGTTTATTTTCCAGTTGATCTGTACCGAAGTGATCGAGTTCGCACCAGAGTTCTTCACCACTACTTTTACAGATTGGCTACCCGGACAGAAGTTACCTGTCGGTGTAATTAATGCCGGTAAGGAAGCGTTATTCGCACCGGTTACCACTTCAAAGGCACCGATGGTAGGAGTTGTACTTCTGCCTAAACCATTAATATCTGTAGGCACATCGGACAATACATTGGTACCGGCAGCATTCAATCCTGCAGCAGTTGGCGTAAGGTTACCGATAGCTGCATTGGCAAATACCGGTGCAATTACCGGTGATCCGATTTCCAGAGTAGGTTGGGCAGTCTGGAATGCTGCAAGGGAAGCGTAAGCAGCACCATAATAGTATGGAGTCATCGTGCCGGTTTGTGTACTATTTACATACACATTGTTCTTCTGCAGATTTGCGGCAGTGCTGGCTGAGCTTACATATATACCATACTTTGTACCAGTATTACCACCGGTAATATTTACGATATTGTTTTTAACCTCAGTTCCTGTATTAGCAGATAAATATATTCCGTATATAATCCCAGTATTTGCGCTTTGTACAGCACTTAAATCAACGGTATTATGATACACTTTCAGTGCAGGGCCGTAGCAATACAATAAATACTGTGTGCTAATCATATTACCCAGGTTATACAGGATATTATTGGAAATAAGTATTGGTGTAGATGCCGTATTATTAGCGTGATAGTTATACATGGCATACAATGTACTGGTAGAGGTAACTCCCGTAGCCCCCAGATCGTGTATCTTATTACCAATGCTGTTTATACCTTTACAATAGTAGGAGTAAATACCGTAAGTAGTTGTACCGATCGCAGTTTTAGTACTACGATGTACATTATTATAATTCAGATTACCCCCATTTACATATGCATAGCGAATACCGGTATAATAGAAATTGTATACCTCGTTATTTACCATGAAAATGCTATCGTTTGCTGTTGCAGTACTCACACCGGTAAAAGAGATGCCGTAATAACAACCTCCGGAACCGGTAGCGGTACCGGCATTCACTTTATTATTACCAATATACAGGTAGGTTACATTAGATCCGGTCGTAAGAGAGGTAGCTGATCCAGAAACAACAATACCACTGGCATTGATTGAAGAAGTTCCGGTAATGGCAGACATATCCAGTTCACAGTTGATGATACTGTCTTTAGACGCATTACCTGTAACGTGAATACCCCAGCCATATGTAGCATTCTGGGTTTTAATCTTCAAGTTGTTTAAGGTAAAGTATTGAGTCCCGTCCAGCACCACAATTCTATGGTTAGTAGTACCGGTTGGGTTAGACTGGATAAACTCTCCGTTTCCATTCAGGCGTATTTTATTGATGGCACTGGAACCCGGTACATTACCTAAAGCAAATGTCTCATTATAAGGTCCCGATCCCGCCACAACATTAACCACTACAGGTCCACATACACCATAGGTCATTAAGGTGTTGGCCAGAGCTGTAAAGCTGGCGAAGTTGGTACCACCGGTAGCCGCAGCACTGTTAATGGTATAAGTACCGGATAAGGAAGCCTGCAGTGTTGCACCCAAAGTATCATTAGCCACAAAACCATCGGAACCGCCATTAGGTAAGGCTGTCCATGATTTGAAGGTTACGGCCGCACCGGTAAAGGTGTACGCGCCCAGGGTCACCTCGCGCTCATTAAGCCCGGTACCACCAATAGTATCTAATGGCAAAGTAAGGCTATATGGTGTTTGTGCCACCCCGTTCAGCTGCCATTGCACCTGCAGGTTATTGATAACAGTATTACCGTAGTTTTTAACTTTCACTTTTACCTGGTTACTGCCCTGACAGAAATAAACAGGAGCAGTTAACTGAGATACTCCGGCATCGTTGGTCGTTACGATTTCGGCACTCGCCGCAAACACATTGATCACTGATGTGGAAGAACTGCTATTGTCTTTGTTGACCTGAATACTGGCGATCAGCTTAGCCTGGTTAGCCGGTAAAACCGCAATAGTGATCTGATACAATCTTGGATCAGAAGTATTGGCTTCCAGTGCATCCGTAGAACGGTTGATACGACCAAAACCCAGTAAGGCAACGGGTTGTGCTGTACTACCAAACCAATCCGGAACAATGGTCGCTGTAGCAATTGGCTGATTGGTGCCATCTGTAAAGTTGATCTGTCCGGTAAAGTAGCTGGTACCACTTCCTGAAGTCATCAGTAAATAAACATTCTTAGCAGCCACGTTATTGGAGAATATCATAGTGGCAGAAGTCCCGTTAGTAGGGATGCGCACACTGTTATTGCTGCTGTAAGAAGCCAGGTTAAAATACAGGCCCGGCGTGGCGGCCACAGTACTGTTCACTACCCCCGATGCCGGTAAGCCCCAGGCAAGTGGTGTACTGCTTGCTGTTTGCTGCCAGCCCTGCGCTACAAATGCGTAGCTGACCCCATCCACATCTGATGTGGTTGTAGCCAAACCGGTCCCTACCCCGTTGACCACAACGTCTGCATTATACCCGCTGGTAAGGGTAAACGGAACGTACGCTGCATAAATACTCTGCACATACGCAAATAAAGCGAATGCAAGTAAAAGTCTCTTCCTCATAATAAATCAAATTATACTTTTGTTCATATAGTTGTGGTGTAAATATATAAATGCAAAAGCACAATTTTTAACATTTACTACGGAAAAAAAATATTAAAGAAAAAAGGCTGGCTCATGCCAACCTTTAGATTTTCTATGATGTCTTTTATGCCTTTTTATTAAAAACTGGAGGTAATCATCAGTTTGAAACCATTGAATGCCGGTTCGTAACGACATACCCCACCGGTACAGTTAATACCCTCTACCTGTTTTACCCAGGCTGCAGAAAAACGGTGTGCTCCTTTTGTATAGGCCACAAATGCATTATAATAGTGTTCTTTTTTCGCTGTCGCATTTGACGGCTTGATGTTGTACATATCAGAGATTGCAAAAGACCATTTAGGCGCTAATGCATACTCCAGTTGCAGGAAAGCCCAGCTACCGAAATCCTGTTTAGTATCCATGTACTGTGCCTGCACTGTAATTGATCTCTTAGAAGACAGTTTGTATGCAAATTCAGCAAACGGTGTAAGCGCTTTTACCATCGCATGTCCGGGCTTGAACTGGTAGTACTCCTGATTGTAATTCATATAATGCACCCCTAATTGCAAACGCACATTTTTAATGCTGCGGATATTGGTTTCGAAGTAGGCCTCACGGTACAATTTCAGTTTTTCAATCGTATTGATATGGGTATAGCTTACATTGAAATCGTACTCATCATTAGGGGAATACAGGATATTACCACCCAGTGCCAGTTCGCTCCAGTCCAGCGATTGCGGTGTATAACGGGCAATAAGGCGCTGCGGACGGATCTGCGCTACAATCGGCTGCCAGTTAACCATACCGAAGTTTGCAGACTCGGAAGGTGAGGTACGCATTACAAAATTCTGCGTTCTCTTTGCAGTAACATTCGCAGCAAGTCCTTTAACGGCATAGCTCATATTGGTATAGAACAAACTACCGTCATGTACCTGGATGCCGCCGTTATAATCATTAAATGCTTCCTGGCTCTTATATGCTCCTTCTACATACCAGGAGAAGTTACCGGCAGATAACATATTGTATGCCGTAAGGGCGTACATATTATATTTAGGTTCTTTGCGCTCTTCTATAGGCAAGGCATTGATACGGGTAATAACCGCGTCCATACTGCTTTTATCCATAGTACGGTTCACCGCACCAATACCAGGATTGAAAAATACTTTATCTTTTATAGAGAAGCTACCTTCAAAGTTGATGCCTTTTATGATCGGCGCATAACGGTCAAACAGGTTCTTCTGCTGGCCCGTAAAGGCTTTAACGGATATATTATCGGTCAGGTCATACTTCAATCTTAAGCCCACCAGTGCATTATCGATCAGCAGACCACGGTCTTCGTAAGCACGGAAGATAATACCGCTACCAATCTGGTCGTAGATATAACCACCGGTAATACTCAGTTTCTGAAATTCTTTACTGATACTCCACGCACCAATACCAAAGCCGGTTGTCGGCTGGGTCGGGAAACGCAGGTTGGAGTTATGGAAGGCATCCATTCTCAGGTAACCGGTAAATCCATAATTGGAATAACGAAGGCTCAGCCAGCTTTCTCCACCACTCAGCAGGTTGTCATACAAAGGGTTGCCCGAAGCGTTGATCGCAGTGTCTCTGTTAAAGAAGTTGACATTGGTCATCAGATCGCCGGAAAACACACCGCTGTTCTGATTCTGCGCAGTAGCTGCGGTACCCGCCAGGAGCAGCGAGCTTAAAAGTATAGGTAATTTCTGACCCATTGCTTGGTACTTATTTTTAATTAGGTTAAACTTTATCCGTTTTAAACCATCTTATAATAGTTAATAAAATGAAAAAACGAAAACGATAGGCTAAAGTAGTGCATTTTTACTATATTTGAAATCCTAAATTAAATAACCATTAATTATTCTTTTAAATGAAAAAGATACTTGCGCTTGTAGCGGCTATTACACTTGCTTTTCAGGTAAACGCTCAGGAAGGTTCTTCCCTGCCTGACACGAAAGTTAAAGACATGAACGGCAAAGCAGTAGCGTTCAACACTACAGTAGAAAAAGGAAAAGTTACCCTGATCAGCTTCTGGGCTACATGGTGTATTCCTTGTAAAAAGGAAATCAAAAACATCAGAGGTAAAATGGCGGACTGGAAAACAGAAACTCCTGATTTCAACTATATGACCGTTTCGGTTGATGATGCCCGTGCTATGGCTCAGGTGCGCAGTTACGCAAAATCTCAGGGCTGGGACTTCCCGGTATACCTGGATCCTAACTCTGACCTGAAACGTTCTTTGAATTTCCAGAATGTACCATTCTCTGTTATCGTTGACAAAGAAGGTAAAGTAGCTTATATGCAGACTGGTTTTGAAGAAGGTGGTGAAGATGTACTGTACGAAAAAGTAAAAGAAATCGCAGGAAAATAAGCGATGCAAATTATATTAAAAAGAGGCTTTCCATACCGGGAAGCCTCTTTTTTAGCTTATCCGGGCTGAATCAGTTAGTTTTGCAACAATTAATTGAATTCAGACATTTATGGCACAATATACTTTCAATCTCGCAGACGTCCTCACAGCAATGGAATTTGACAACCTTAATCCTATGCAGGAAGCAGCTATAGCTGCTACTCAGGAGAAGGATCATGTCGTACTGCTTTCCGCAACCGGTTCCGGCAAGACCCTTGCTTTCCTGTTGCCGATCCTGCAAAGACTGGATACTTCGGTACAGCAAACACAAGCGCTGATCGTCGTACCATCCCGTGAACTGGCTATGCAGATCGAGAAGGTATTTAAACAAATGCGTACCGGTCTGAAAATTACCTGTTGCTATGGCGGACACAAAAGAGAGATCGAAGAGAATAACCTGATCGAAGCGCCTTATCTTATAGTAGGTACACCGGGCAGGCTCTGCGACCACATCCGTCGTGGTAATTTCAAAACAGAAAACATTAAGCACCTGGTGCTGGATGAATTTGATAAAACACTGGAACTGGGCTTCCAGGAAGAAGTAGAGTTTATCATCAACAGCCTGCCCAATGTGCAGCATAAAATGCTTACCTCCGCAACCAGCTCTATGGAGATCCCGGAATATGCAGGCCTGGTTGATCCTGAAGAACTAAACTTCCTCAGCGAGGATAATAAACCAGAGGCGCTGGCGATCAAGCAAGTACTCAGTACGGACAGAGATAAGCTGAATACTATTTTCGACCTGATCTGCCACCTGGGTAACAGACCTACCATTATCTTCTGTAATCACCGTGAATCGGTTGAGCGCACCAGCCAGCTGCTATGGCAGAAAGGTATCATCAATGAGTTTTACCATGGCGCTATGGAGCAGAGAGACCGCGATGCGGCCCTGTGCAAATTCCGTAATGGCAGTACCAGCCTGCTGGTAACAACTGACCTTGCTGCTCGTGGACTGGATATCCCGTTCATCCGTTATATCATCCACTACCATCTGCCGCTTACAGAAGACAGCTATACACACCGCAATGGCCGTACAGCACGTATGGAAGCCAGTGGTACCGCTATTTTAGTCCTGAGCCAGGACGAGAAATTACCGGCATACATTACCGAAGAGGTTGAAACGATTGAATTAAACCCTCCTTACGAACTGCCTGAAAAACCAAAATGGGTAACGGTTTATGTCCCTTTGGGTAAGAAAGATAAAGTCAACAAAATAGATATTGTTGGTTTCCTTTCTAATGTAGGCCAGTTGAAAAAAGAAGATATCGGTCTGATCGAAGTAAAAGATTTCAGCGCTTTTGTGGCCATTCGTAAAAGCAAGGCGGCGCATACCTATACGCTGATCAAAGATGCGCGTATCAAGGGTAAAAAAGCCAAACCGGAAATCATTAAGCAACAGTTTCTGAACCGCTAATATCTACTGCTATGAGGTCTTACATCTGCATTATCTCCAGCCTCCTGTTATTATTTACCTCCTGCGGACAGGTGACGGAACAGGATGTAAAAGAACTGAAGAAAACGGTTAAGAAAAAGATTGCTGAATCTACAGCAGACGAGTCTTTTATCCTGGACTTTACGACCGAACCGAAAATGGTACAGATGTATTGGAGAGATGAGCAGAAGCATACCTTCAAAAGCTTCGACAGCCTGGACCAATGGTTGCAGTCAGATGGTAAATCCCTGCGCTTTGCGATGAACGGCGGTATGTACATGGAGGACAATAGTCCGCTGGGACTTTATATAGAAAACGGAAAGACTTTAAGAAAATTAAATACCCGCAGTGGTAAGGGCAATTTCTATCTGAAACCGAATGGTGTATTTTATACCACCCGTTCGGGGAAAGCCGGGATCATGCTTACCGAAAAATTCAAACCATCGGCCGACATGCGCTTTGCAACGCAATCCGGGCCTATGCTGGTCATCGATGGTAAGATTCACCCTGCATTTGACCAGACCTCGCAGAATGTCAATATCCGTAACGGAGTGGGCATTCTGCCGGATGGCAAGGTACTGTTTGCCATGTCCAAATCGCTCATTACGTTTTACGATTTTGCACGCTATTTTCAGGAGAAGGGGTGTAAAAATGCTTTATACCTGGATGGTGGCATCAGCAAAACATATCTGCCCGAGCAGGAATATAAAGATAAAACGGGAGACTTCGGGGTGATTATCGGAGTTACTAAATAAAAAGCAGCTTACTTTTCGCCACACAGTTTCCGGAACAAATGAAATACCAGGATGCCGATCAGTGCACCTATATTATCTGCCAGCGCATCATAAAGATCGCAGCTGCGGCCCTCAACCAATCCGCTTCCCTGCAGTAATTCCACCGCATAACCATAAGCCGTACAAATCAGCAATACTTTAAGGCTATTCTTTGCAGTGCCGGGATGTTTATACACCGCAAGGCACAGAAATGCCAGTACGGCAAATATGCCGAAGTGTACCAGTTTATCATATTGAAAAATAGTCAGGCTGGATACATCTTTGCCGGGCAGCAAACAGCCTGCAAATATAAAAGCAGCCCATCCGATACTCAGACAGGCTGCTCTTATTTTATTCCGTACCAACCAATGAAATACAGTACGCATTCTGGTGGTCGTATTTATGTTATTAACCGATCAGGTTTTGGTAAGCTTCAGCATCTAACAGTGCCTCAACATCAGCAATGCTATCTACTTTTACTTTTACCATCCATCCGTTACCGTATGGATCGCTGTTTACCGCTTCAGGCTCAGCAGCCAGGTCAGCGTTTAATTCCAGTATGGTACCTGCAACCGGCAAGTACAGATCAGATACGGTTTTTACCGCTTCTACCGTACCGAAAACTTCTTGAGCGCCTAATTGCTGTCCTACAGTTTCAACTTCTACGAATACGATATCACCTAATTCTTTCTGAGCGAAGTCAGTAATACCGATAGTAGCGATATCCCCATCTAAAGAAATCCATTCGTGTTCTTTAGTGTACTTTAAATTAGCAGGAATGTTCATACCTATTTATGTTTTTAATATTTGCTGCGAAAATACAATTTTTAAATTTCCTTGGAAACAAATTTATAAATATATAATTTCATTATTAAAGTCTTGGATTATATAACCCCCACCCCATGATCCGATACCTGTTCTATAGTATCTTCTTGTGCATTGCCCATTGCGCTGCAGCACAGCAATCCGTAACTGTCCGGATATTCCGGGACTCTGTACTGCTGCCGGACAATACCATCATCCTGGGGCCCGAACTCCGGGATACAGCACAGTTTACCATCACATTAGAAGCACACCTGCCTGCAGCGGCCAAAAATGCGCACCAATACACCATCCCCTTGCAGTTTTATTGCAGCAATCAAACCGGGAAGTCGCTGCTGTACTACCATGAAGCGGTTTTCTACCATGACTACAGGCTGACGTATGATCGCAGGGAGATAATACGCTTACAGGCGAAAGAACAAAAAGTAATGCAACTCACCTTATACAGGGCTTCACAACCCATCTTCTCCAAAACTGGCCTGCTGCAATTTCAAGTAATGGGAGGAGGCATGTTGTATATTCCTGTCGCCTTCCGGCTGGTCTATGACCAATAAAAAAGCTGGCTTATTCTGCCAGCTGATAAATACTTGGTATGTTGCGTCCTAAACCATCATAATCCAATCCGTAGCCCACAACAAACTTGTCCGGAATCTCAAAGCCCAGGTAGTCGGGTTGTATATCGAACTGGCGGGCAGATGGCTTGGTCAACAGGGTTGCGATCTTCAGTGATGCGGGTCCTTGCTGTTGCAATTCCGGCATAAAATTAAATAAGGTACGACCAGTATCCAGTATATCTTCCAGCAGGATGATATGGCGGTCTTTCAGGCGCTCATCCAGGCCTATAGCGGTAATGACTTTACCTGTAGAGGTAGTGCCTTTATAAGAGGCCAGTTTAATGAAAGAAATCTCCGCTTCAATATTCAATTTACGAAACAGATCGGCCGCAAATAAAAACGAACCGTTGAGAATAGCAATAAACAAAGGTTTTTTGCCTGCATAATCGGCACTGATCTGTGCTGCGATCTGTGTACAGGCTGCATCAATCTCTGATGCAGAAATATAGGGTACGAATTGCTTATCGTGTACTGTAATCTTATCCATTATTGATGAACTATATATGCCTGCAAAGGTACAGCCTTTTTATACAGAGCCTGCGTTATCTTTTTTATAAGTCAACAGATCCAGCACCCCTTCATTCTTCAAGACAATAAAGCCGATCTTATCGTTGGATACACCTTCTTTAAGTGCATAGGTAAAATGATAGTTACTGTTCGCATCAATAACGGTTTCACAATAGCGGAACAGTATACCCGGCTCCTGCTTCAGCTCTTCATACAATTCATACAGATGGGTAGACAAAGCCAACAGGTTACTTTTGTGCAGTAACAGATGTTGAATTACTGCTTTACTGCATTCATAAGCATCATGTACATTGGTGCCTTTAAACAACTCATCCATCAGTACTAGGTGGCGGTTACTCTGCTGTATTTTCTGCGCAGTCAGCTTCATACGCTGTACTTCGGCAAAAAAGTAACTTTCACCGAGGAAGATATTATCTTCTACCTGCATATTGGTGATGATCCCATCCAGGAAACTGATAGCATATGCTTTTGCGGGCACACCCATGCCTATATGCGCCAGCAGCGCACTCAGTCCCAGACTGCGCAGCAGGGTGCTCTTCCCCGACATATTAGCCCCGGTCAGGAACAACATATACTGCTCCTGCCCCAAACCAATATCATAGCTTACCGGTTGTTGCAGCAAGGGATGAAACAGTTGTCTGGCCTGCAGTTTAATATCCTGTTCATTACTGATCTCCGGCATTACAAAGCCCAGATCAAGTGTAGCATTAGCCATACCAAACCAGGCATCCATATGGGCAAACTGGTCAAATATCGTAGTCATATATTTTTTCAGGCCACGGCGGGCATTATAACCGGCATGCATCAGTTTACGTAAAGCGGTATGCTCATTCATATCCAGCATTTCGTGGCATATAGGTTCTCTCAGCAAATGAGCAAATGTCTCCTGCGCCTGCAGGACCAGTGCAGGTGTATGCTCATCTTCAATCGCATTAAAAGCAGCCAGCCCCTTGACCAGGTCTATCAGGTGCATTACCGAAAACTGCAACAGAGAATAGGCATTTTTATTGAAGATTTTCTGGATAGTGGCATCTAATGAAAACAGCCATGAGCTGGGCTTGTAATGCAGACCATCATTCGATTCAAAAAATTCGCGCAGCATCACCATAGTACCATTAGAGATCACTTCCGGCCACACATCCTGGTGCCTCATCCAGTATTGCACCGCCTCCTGCTGCTGTATAAGTACTTCATACTGCCTGGTAGGATGTGTCAGAAAATGGCGCAACTGCCTTGTACCCAGATGGGTAGTGCTGCGGTTAATCAGGTCAAAAACATTGACCTGTCCGGTAAATACAGAGAGATCTTTTAAGGTTATATTATCAATGTGCACTGAGGATATGATTTGGTCTGCTACAAAGACGAAAATACTTGATTTTTTCCCAAATATTCCTGAAGGTCGCCAGAGACCACAATTTCTTCATCCGGTGTATACTCCAAACCTTTACCTTTGTATGCAATCATTAATCATAACTGTCATGCCATTAAGCAATATTGAACCACAGATTATCTGGAAGAATTTTTCCAAGCTGAATGCTATTCCCCGTCCTTCTAAAAAAGAGGCACGTGTTATTGAATTTATCAAACAATTCGGTACTGATTTAGGTTTGCCGACATCAGTAGATGAGGTAGGTAATGTGATCATCAAAAAGCCGGCAACTGCGGGTATGGAAGACCGTAAAGCGGTGATCCTGCAATCGCACCTGGATATGGTATGCCAGAAAAATAATGATACCGTTTTTGACTTTGACAATGAGGGCATCCGCATGAAAGTGGATGGTGACTGGGTAAAAGCAGAAGGCACCACTTTAGGTGCTGATAACGGATTGGGTGTTGCTTCCATCATGAGCATCCTGGAATCAAACGACATTCCACATCCTGCACTGGAAGCGCTGTTTACGATAGATGAAGAGACGGGTATGACCGGTGCACTGGGCTTGCAGCCTGGTCAGCTGGAAGGCGACATTTTACTGAACCTGGATACGGAAGAAGATGATGCATTCAGCATTGGCTGTGCAGGCGGTGTAGATGTTACGGCTACGCAACATTACGACCTTACAGCAGGTGATGGCGATGCGGTAAGCATAACTATTTCGGGCCTGCAAGGTGGTCACTCTGGTATGGATATTCATAAAGGTCTGGGTAATGCCAATGTATTACTGGGCCGTTTTCTGCACCTGGAGATCGACGATATTCAACTGATCGGTATCGATGGCGGAGGGCTGCGTAACGCGATTCCGCGCGAAGCTACAGCCAGTTTCTATTGTGGCGATTTCGCCGATTACAGCGCTGCGTTTGAAGCATTAAAAGCAGAGGTGATGGAAGAATTCCAGTCGCTGGAGCCGGGCTTAACTATTAGCCTGAAACAAATTGATGGTGGTGCAGAAGCCTTATCCAAAGAGGATTCGAACACGATCGTGTATGTATTGAAATCATTACATAATGGCGTATACCGCATGAGCCCTGATATTGCAGGACTGGTAGAAGCATCTAACAATATTGCCCGCGTAGAACTGAAAGAAGGTGCTTTGTCTATCCAATGCCTGACACGCTCTTCCGTTACCTCTACCAAAGTACAGGTAGCTGAGCAGTTACAATCGGTATTCGAACTGGCGGAGATGAGCGTCTCTACGTCCGGTGATTATCCGGGCTGGAAACCAAACCCGGACTCCTCTATCTTGAAAGTAATGGAGCAGCGTTATGAAGCATTATTCAGCAGCAAGCCTCATGTAGAAGCCTGTCACGCCGGACTGGAATGTGGTATCATCGGAGCGCATTATCCTAAGATGGAAATGATCTCTTTCGGCCCTACCATCAAAGGAGCACACTCTCCTGAAGAGCGCGCCAACATAAGCTCTACACAGAAGTTCTGGTCTTTCCTGAAAGATGTACTGAGCAATATTCCAAAGAAATAAAAACCCTTGTTATAATTATAAAAGGCGGCCAATGGCCGCCTTTTATAATTATAAAGATCTAGACTACATTTATCCTTTAGGCTTAGCCTGAGACAGGATCGAAGAGCCCTGTGCAATAGACATCATTTCTTTCAGTGTGCGCTGCATATTATCTGCATTACCATCCAGGAAGATGGTATTGCCTTTACCGTTTTCTGCAAAGTGTTTGATCGCATCAGTCCACATAGAGAACAGGATGAATGAGGCATCCAGATTTGCCTGCTCCATTTCTTTCGCAGCTGCTGCCATACCATGTGCCACCTCTTCGCGGAAGAGTGCCACACCCTGACCTCTTAACTGGGCTGCCTGGCGCTCTGCTTCTGCCTGAATTTTGATGGCATTACCTTCTGCTTCTGCACCTTTTGTTTTGGTGATCAGTAAGGCCTGCCCTTCATTTTCAGCCGCGGCTTTCAGGTTATTAGATGCCACTACCTGCGCCATAGATTTCATGATCACTTCGTCAAATGTAATGTCATTGATCTGCAGATCGATCAGGTGATACCCCCAGTCTTCCAGCGATTTGTCCAGTTGCTCTTTTACGTGCAGGATGATCTCTGTACGCAAAGCCAGGATCTCACTTTGTTTTTTGGTAGCTACGAATGCCCTTACCGAACCTTCTACAGAACGCACCAGGGCCTGCATCAGGCTGCGCTCATCCATAAATTTGAAGGCAACACTTTTAACGGTTTCTTCTTCCTGGTTAAATACTGCGTACAGCAGCATAGCCGAGAAGTTTACATTTGCCTGATCCTGTGTAATGGCCTGGAATTTCAGTTCGATCGATCTGTTCTGGATGGAAATGCGTTTAAAAATCTGCTCGATAAGGGGAATACGAAAGTTAAGCCCCGGGCGTAATACACGACGAAACTTACCGAATACGGTAACCACGGCTACTGTTCCCTGACGTACGGTAACGAAGCAGGTAAACAGGACAACTACGATGACAATGAGAATGATGTAAGTAGGAGACATAATTGAATATTTTTGTGTTAATGCAGCTAAAATAAGTAATTTTAGCCAGCATATTATAAGAAGGTACACCGTGGAGCTCCTAACCCTTGATTTAGATAAAATAGAAGATGATTTTTTTGACAACTGTCAGCTGCTGGGCCTGCAAACCAATGCTAGTCCCACACGCTTATGCTGGCTGCTGGAAACCTATCTGGGTCTGTGTTTTCAGCGAAGAATGACAGACGATATAGATGTGCGCCGTATTTATGATGTACCCCAGGCGCCGCAACTGAACGGAACCTTATTCGATCACATCGACACTCCGGATGAGCCGGTTCACTTCCTTGTATACCGTCATGTATTTCACTACACCGATCTGGGGATACTGTTATATACCAATCACCGCAATGGTTATTATCTGCTGCCGGAATCCAAGAGCCAGAATTATCTGTTGCTGATACAGGATGAAGACTTCCGGATACGGGATAAAGAACTGGCAGAGTGGTTGCAGGAATTGCCTACTATAGAAGGGGTATCGGTCTTGCCCCTTGATCAGCTGAAACATAAGTCTAACCTGATTATATAAAAAGATGTTGCGCGGGCCATGGCCCGCGCAACATCTTTTTATATAATCAGGTTAGACTTAT
>Ga0256795_1000078_pt1 | contig 48425 bp, 47 predicted proteins | sample MC6MC0946MT_FD_186353 | JGI IMG/M metagenome (GOLD analysis project Ga0256795, IMG submission 186353) | Metatranscriptome of enriched soil aggregate microbial communities from Iowa State University, Ames, United States - MC6-MC0946-MT... | ecosystem: Environmental > Terrestrial > Soil >... | reverse complement strand
TTGACTTCGGCTCTTTCTGTTTGAAATTGCACAACAATGATGAGAGAAATTATTTTCCGATGCAGTTATTTCGCTATATTTGACCCCCATAATCATCACCTTTATAATTTTCTGTAGTAGCAGAGCGTTTGGTTTGAGGATGATCAGACCGGCATCGACATATGCTGTCTGTAGACTGCTGATTAGACTATGAAATATCAAGAATCTGTATTGCGTAAACTAAGCCTCGCAGGAGCCATTGTATTAATTTTATGGGTATGCTGGTATAATCTGGGAGGGCTGACAATCAGGTTATGGGACGAGTCCCGTATGGCCTTTAATGCACTGGAAATGTATGAAAGCGGTCAATACTGGGTAACTACCTTTGAGCAAAAGCCTGACTTATGGAATACCAAGCCACCACTTATGATCTGGTTACAGGTATTGTCTCTGCATATTTTCGGAGTACATGACTGGGCACTGAGGATTCCGGCTGCACTGGCCGCAACCGCAACGTTTACAGCAATCTTTCATTTCTGCTACAGAAGATTGAAAAACTTCTGGTTGGGTATAGGCAGCGTAGTGGTACTGGCAACTTCTATCGGTTATATACGGGAACACATTACCCGTACGGGCGATTTCGATGGGCTGCTGATCTTATGGCTGGTACTGGCTTCGCTCAACTTTTTTATTTTCCTGGAGTACAACCGCACACGCTCTTTATATGCCACCTTTATTTTCTTTGGCCTGGCAGTATGTACCAAAGGGATTGCAGGATTAATGTTTGCACCTGGGGTATTGATCTACACTGTTTACCGCAGACAGTTGAAACGTGTGCTGATCAACCGGCATACATACATCGGACTACTGCTGTTCCTGGCGATTGCCTTGCCATATTATTTTATCAGGGAGCATTATAATCCCGGCTACCTGATGGCCGTAAAAGAAAATGAGATCGGAGGCAGGTTTTTGAAAGCTTTAGAGGGGCACAATCATCCCTGGTATTGGTATCTCCGGCTTGTGGCCACTGAATTATATGTAGAATGGTGGCCTGTATTTGTACTGGGCCTGGTTTTCTTGTGGATAGAAAGACGTTCTGATACCCTAATGAATAAGGGTATCAGTTATGCCGCGATCCTGGCCATCTCTTATTTTACAATCATGTCAGCTGCCCAAACAAAGCTGGTATGGTATATGTCACCGGTGTTCCCTTTTGCCGCAATTGTAGTCGCCTATGCCATCTGTTTTATAGGAAGAAAAGTCTATGTGGAAAGAGCAAAGATTTGGCGGATCGGACAGCCCGTGTTGCCCGTTTTGATATTTTTTGTTGTGGTGCATAATATCTATAATGAATTGTATCTGGAGGATAGGCATAATAATTTAAGTGATATCAATTATTATATCCGGGACAAGTTTACGGCTGAAAAGGACAAGCGCAATATGTTTGTATTGGCACCGGGCTATCAGCCGCACGTATGGTGGTATACACGTGTAGCTGCCAAACAGGGACAAAAAATAGTACATGACTCTTCTGTAAAAATAAAAGCAGGAGACCGCGTCCTGGTCGCAAAGGGCGAATATATGGATACAGTTACCTCCAGGTATAAGGTAGATACCTTGTATCATACTAACTTTATAGGCGTATTTGATATTAAGAGCAAGAAACAATTATAAAATATGAATATAAGTATAGCCCTGTTGAGAGGCATCAATGTAGGTGGGAATAACATTATTAAAATGGAGACCCTGCGTAAAGTACTGACAGATGCCGGTCTGGAAGATGTAGCTACTTATATACAAAGCGGCAATATTGTCTTCCGGCATAAAAAAAGCATGAAGGACGCAGATTGTGCTGTATTGATCGCAGCTGTAATCAAAGAACATTTTGGACTGAGCATACCCGTAATTGTGCGCAGCATTACAGCATGGGAGCAGATCCTGCGTTCCAATCCCTTCGCCGCTGATGGTCGTACCGATGCCGAAAACTGGCATTATATGATGCTCAGCGAAGAGCCTGCTGCCGACCTTGTGCCCGCAATTGATAAAGCCCTTTATGAACCTGACCGTTTTGAACAGGTCGGTAATAATGTATTTCTGCATATTCAGAAATTCGGCAATACTAAGCTGTCCAATACATTGTTCGATAAGAAATGGAAAGTCATCTCCACGGTGCGCAATCATAAAACAATGCTGGCTATTACAGCATTGGCCGACAAGCTGAAGTAAGAAAAATTCCTTTGACAGAGAATTTGTATCTTTGCGGATTTCCCCCTATTTACAAATTTATGTCACTCAAAACAGAAGCTAGAAATACTACTAAGCTGGCACTGCCTATCATATTTGGAGAGCTGGCACAAATGGTATTGCATATAATCGATACCGCAATGATCGGGGCTACAGGCCCGGATAGTTATAAGCAAGTGGCCGCCGCAGCCCTGGCTTTAAGCGTAATCAATATTCCATTTGTATTGGGTATCGGTATCACGATATCCGTATCACAACTGGTATCTATGGCCAAGGGCCGCGGAGATGATAAGGCAATTTCTCACTATTTATATAACGGATTCTGGATCTGTGCGATCAGCGCAGTGCTTATTTCATTGGGTATTGAGGCCGGGCAGAACGTACTATTTCACCTGGGGCAGGACGAGGAAGTAGCCCGTCTGGCCCTTCCCTTCCTCAGGATTATGGGCATCTCAATCGTACCGATGTTGCTGTTCATGACACTGAAACAATTTACCGATGGCCTTGAGTACACCCGTACAGCCATGGTATTATCCCTGCTTGCTCTGCCGATCAATATTTTTATCAACTGGTTGCTGGTTTTCGGTAATATGGGATTCCCCAGGATGGAAATGTTAGGTGCAGCATATGGTACACTGATCACCCGTACGCTTATTTTCGTGGTACTGGCCTATGTAATCCTTACGCATCGCATCTATAAACCATATATAGGTTTACGCAAAGAACAATGGAGCCTTAACCTGCAAAGCATTAAGGAACTGTTACGTATCGGCGTACCCAGCAGCCTGCAGATCGGTCTTGAGGCGGGAGTATTTGCCGTTTCAGGCATTATCGTTGGTACAATGGGCGGTGGCGGTAAACAGCTCGCAGCACACCAGATTGCGCTGCAGTGTGCCTCCTTCACCTTTATGGCATCAATGGGCCTGGCACAGGCAGGATCTATCCGTGTGAGCAATGCCTTCGGGCAGGGCAGCTGGGCCAAGATCAGTGCGATTGGTAAAAGCACATTTTTATTAGCTTTGTTCTACGGAATCTTCTGCGCCATTTTGTTCATGTTGTTCCGCAATGTACTACCAGAACTATTCCTGCACAATCATTCAGAAGGCAATGCAGAGGTGATGACCATTGCCGCTAACCTCTTGTTGCTGGCTGGTTTGTTCCAGATTTTCGATGCAACACAGGTCATCAGTGCAGGTTTGCTCCGGGGCATCAAGGATGTAAAGTTCCCCACTGTGCTGGTTTTTATTGCCTATTGGGTGCTTGGCTTACCAATGGGCTATCTGCTGGCCGGAGCATTTGATATGCAGGCTTCCGGCATCTGGCTGGGCTTTATCATAGGGCTGGCATTCTCTTCCTTATCATTAACCAAACGATTTTTAAATAAACTGAAAAGACATGTATAAATATTCTAAAATACTACTGAGCATACTGAGTACTTTATGTATCGGACCCGTTTGGGCACAGCATAATGTTGATGCCAATGCCATTATACCAACCGATACCCGCATCTCCGGCTGGGCAACTGGCTGTACTGTGCAGCGCGGCTGGATGGATATTGCAGACCATAGCCAGGGAGTAGTGACTTTCGGAGTAGAGGCCAATGCAACCGGTGCACCAGGTGCCAGCACGCAGGTGATCAGCCTGGGAGACAGTGGGGTAGCGGTACTTACATTTGCCACACCGATCCAGAACCTTGATGGTCCTGACTTTGCAGTATTTGAGAATGGCTTCCTGGACCCGGAAAATCCGCAGAATGCATTCCTGGAGTTTGCCTTTGTAGAAGTCAGCTCTGACGGACAAAACTATTTCCGTTTTCCTGCCCAATATACTGGTGCAGATACACCTCAATGCGAGAACAGTACTTATGTTGATGGCACAAAATACCATAACCTGGCGGGCCGCTATATCAATGGTTACGGTACACCATTTGACCTGGAAGAGCTTAAAAATACAGCAGGTTTGAATGTGAACAGCATTACCCATGTGCGTCTTATAGATGTAGTCGGTAGTATTGATCCATTGTACGGATCTGCAGATAAGGATGGTAAACTGGTTAATGACCCTTATCCGAGTGCCTTTGCATCAGGAGGATTTGACCTTTCCGCAGTGGCTGTTTTGAATCGAATAAGTAATGGTATTAAAGATCTGAATGGTGCACCATTATCGTATATAATACCGAACCCTGCTACAGATAATGTTAGGATTGAAGGATTTGCAGATAAGAATTTTTACTATAGAATCGTTAATGTTTTAGGACAGGAAATGCTGTCGGGAAATATTACAGGTGGCCAAAATATAGACGTGTCAAGACTTACAGCCGGTAACTATTATATATGGTTGTCCGGTAACAACGCAAGAGGCACATTGAAATTTGTGAAGCACTAAACTTATGGAAGACATTTTGCGTCTATATAAATAACAGTTTTATTGAACTTTTTTATTTAAGTTTGATTATTCTTAAGCAGAGCATTTATAGATAATTAAAAGGATAAGAACATGAAAGTTGCGTTAGAAATTAAGCCGGCCTTTATCATCATAACCCCGGAAGGGGCTGTGTTGAACAACGAGTTTGTAGGAGCGATAGAAAGTAAGACGAAAGAAGGGAGTGAGGCCAATTCCGGACAGTGCTATATTGTTGATTTGTCTTATGCTGAGTACATGGAGAATGAAGCCCTGGATGCCTTACTGAATATACATGAAAATGTATATGAAGATCAGGGGTCTATTGTCTTCACCAATCTCCAGGAGTCTGTGATGCAGAAAATGAAACAGGAACGCCTGCACTTAAGCATTAATATTGCTACCACCATGGCAGAAGCGGTTGACTTCATCAACCATGAGATCATGGAACGTGGGCTATTGAACGAACTCTAATTTTGTAACATCTTGAAAGTAACCATACTGGGTAATAATTCCGCTATACCGGCACATGGTCGTAATCCTAGTGCCCAGATAGTGGAGGTGAAGGATCATCTTCTCCTGCTGGATTGCGGCGAGGGCACGCAAATGCAGTTAATTAAGTATGGTATCAAGAGAAGTAAAATACAGCATATATGCATCAGCCATTTGCATGGCGATCACTATTTCGGCCTTATAGGGCTTATTAATAGCCTGGGTTTACTGGGCAGAACAGATCCGCTGCATATTTATTGCCCCGAAAAGCTACCCGCAATTATTCAGTTGCAACTGGATGCATGTAGCAGTATGATGCCTTACGAGATTATATTTCATACGATCAGTGACGAGGGTGAGTACAAGCTTATTGTAGATACTCCTGCGTATTCCATTAGTTGTTTTCCTGTCGATCATCGTATACCCACGCACGGCTTCCTGGTCAGGGAGAAGAGTAGCGGCCGTAAGATAGTACCGGAGGCATGCAGGGAGTACCAGATTCCGCAGTCATTTTATTATCGGCTCAAGCAGGGGGAAGACTACCTCAGGAAAGACGGTACATTAGTACAGAATGAATGGGTTACAGAAACAGGCAAGCCAGATAAAGTATATGCTTACTGTGCGGATACCAGGTATACAGAATCATTTGCAGCCTACATTAGAGGAGCAGACGTGGTGTACCACGAGTCTACCTACCTGGATGCTGAAAATGACCTTGCTAATATGCGTTACCATAGTACCGCAAAGCAAGCCGCTCAACTGGCTCTTGTAGCTGAAATAAAGCAATTACTATTGGGGCATTACTCTAGTCGTTATAAAAACATTGAAGAATTTGAAGCAGAGGCCAAAGCGGTGTTTGTCAATACCAGAGCGACTTTCGAGGGAATGTCGATTGAATTATAGAAAAAAGTTCAAGAAAAAATTTGGAAAATCCGGAAGTGAATCCTATCTTTGCACTCCGAAATGGAGGCTATAGCTCAGTTGGTTAGAGCGTCGGTTTGTGGTTCCGAAGGTCGTGGGTTCGAGACCCATTAGCCTCCCAAAAGGAAAGTCAGTAATGACTTTCCTTTTTTTATTTACACCTGTTTTAACTGCTTTATAGATCAAGCGCCTGCTCCCGGAGGGCTCTCGATTGTTTTGATACAAATCCGAATTGGTAGTTGCTCATAACATACGTACAAAAAATAAAGCTCTGATTGGAAAATCAAAGCTTTACAACAAAACAAAAGTTATGAAAACGAAACAAAATAATGCATGATTCATTGTCTGCAACAGTGAAACAGCATTGTTCTAATGCAATATTAGTATTAATCACCGTATATAAATAACATGTTAGAGAATTGCATATTGATGCTCAATAAACGTTTTTTATTGACTTGATAAGGTATTAAGTTAAAGAGCTATACTAATAGGAATTGATTTGCATATGAACGGGTCTTTGAGATACTTTTCAGGAAATAAGTATGATGCCGGATAATCATATATTGAGCGAAATTAACTTTGGTTAACTTTTTTTAACATAACATTTTCTGCAACAATGCTTTAACTATTGTGTAAATATTAATGTCTAAAACATTGAAGTTGAATAATTATATATATAATTATTCGCGTTATTTTATAATTTATCCTTTCTTCAGGAAATAAGTTTTAGTGTATAACATTCCGTTATCATATTTTAATGTAGTCCACGCCTTATTTTTACCATAGGTTGTACGGAGTTGGAAAGTTGAGAGTGTTGCCTTACAACCGCTTATATAGTTTGTGTTTTCATTTTAATACAGATAATGAGTCGCTTTGTTGTATAAATGTATGTGTCATACAGAGCAAAGTAAGAGCGCAAAATATTCAACGGTTTAGCCTAAACTTGATTGATCTTATTGTTGTATTGAATGAACGTAAAAAAGGCTCCTGTCCAGGAGCCTTTTTTCTTTTATATACTGTTCAGTATCCGGATGATTTCTTTTATATTTACAAGTTTCGATTCCTTACCTTTACACCCGTATTGTAAATTTTTAATGCAATGAAATACTTACCGATCGATTCAGGTTTATTTAAGAAGAACAGAGAACGTTTTGTGAAGGCGATGAAGCCTAATAGTATTGCTATATTCAATGCCAGCCCTGTAATAGCAGAAAATGGTGATGCTGTGTATAGCTATAAAGCCAACTCCAACATTACATGGCTTTCCGGTATTACACAGGAACAAACCATGGTGATCCTATATCCGGATAACAAAGACACATCTGCAAGAGAAGTGCTGGTGATCCAGCGCCCTGATGAGTTATTGGAGAAATGGAATGGCCATTTACTGCGCAAGCATGAGGCAACAGAACTGTCCGGTATTAAAAATGTACAATACGTAGATAGCATTGATGCCATGCTGCAGGTATGGATGCACCATGCAGAATATGTATACCTCGATACAAATGAGAATGACCGCAGAGGCACAGTACTTCGTACCGATCTGCAGTTCGTAAATAAGATTCGCGAGCAATATCCATTACATAAATATGAGCGTGCCGCTGTATTGATGAAGGAATTACGCGCTATCAAAACAAAAGAAGAAGTTGCCATAACGCAAAAGGCAGTTGATATTACACACCAGGCCTTCCTGAGGGTGATGAAGTTTATTCGTCCGGGTGTGTTTGAGCATGAAATAGAAGCGGAAATCACGCATGAGTTTATCCGCAACCGTGCGACCAGACATGCATACGGATGTATCCTGGCCAGCGGCGATCGTGCACGTGTACTGCATTATGTTGACAATAACCAGGAATGTAAAGACGGCGAACTGATCCTGATGGATTTTGGCGCAGAGTATGGTAACTATTGTGCCGATCTGTCCCGTACCATCCCGGTGAATGGCAAGTTCTCCAAAAGACAGGCTGAGGTGTACAATGCCTGCCTGAATGTACACAACTACTGTGTATCTATCCTGAAGCCGAAGATCAATTACGCTGACTATATAGAGAAAGTAAATGCAGAAATGGAAAAGCAACTGATGAAAATCGGGCTGATCTCCAAATCAGATATCAAAAACCAGGACCCCGCAAATCCTGCGTACCGTAAATACTTTTATCATGGTATCGGCCACCACCTTGGACTTGATGTACATGACCTGGGTACCCGTAATGAACCGGTAAAAGAAGGTATGCTTTTCACTATCGAGCCTGGTATATATATTGAAGAAGAGCAGATGGGCATCCGTATTGAAAATAACTACTGGCTGACCAAAAACGGTAGTGTAAACCTGTTTAAAGGTATCCCGATCACTGTCGAAGAGATCGAGCGTTATATGAAGCGTAAATAATTCTAACATTCACTAAAAGTCTCTAGCATTTTATATGGATCAATACAATCCTTATGATATTAACAAGCCCCGTAAAAAGAAGGGGGCAGATAGTGCCGTGATCGGATTGCTTACCGGACTGGCTTCAGCCCTGGTAGGTCTGGTTCTGGTATACTTCCTGATGTATAACAGTGTAGGACTGAGCTTCTACCTGAATCTTTTTAAAGGACAGCCAACTTTTCCGGCAGCATCCAAGCCGATCAGCCTGGCAATGATTGTAAACCTGGTTCCTTTTTACTATTTCCTGAACCGTAAAGCGTACCAGAGCACTAAAGGCGTAATCATTGCGACTGCTTTACTGGGCGTGCTGTTCGTACTGTATAAATTTGTCTGGTAAACCGGTTTTTTCTTCAAAAATATTTGGAAGTAAAAAAAACAGTTTGTACTTTTGCCATCCCAAACGGGGAAAGCGGATAGTTCTATGGTGTAAAGGTAGCACAACTGATTTTGGTTCAGTTAGTCTTGGTTCGAATCCAGGTAGAACTACACAAATAGAAGGCACTCATTGAGTGCCTTTTTTATTGCCTGTAAGTCCCGTCAGGCTTCACTTTCAGATATTTTGAAAAAAATACAGAAACAGATTTGGAAGTAAAAAAAACAGTTTGTACTTTTGCCATCCCAAACGGGAAAAGCGGATAGTTCTATGGTGTAAAGGTAGCACAACTGATTTTGGTTCAGTTAGTCTTGGTTCGAATCCAGGTAGAACTACACAAAAAAAGCACTTGCATATTGCAAGTGCTTTTTTTTATTTCCGAGTAAGAGTCTACCCTTGCTTACCACACTTTCCTGATCGATTGCAGAAACTGATCTTTTCTCGATGCTGCAACCTCAACAATGATATTGCCCTTTAATACCACCTGTCCTACGCGTCCCTTGATATATTTTGTAACATGATTCATATTGATGATATGCGAATGATGCACCCTGTAGAATACAGTATCCGGCAGTAATGTTTCGCATTCTTTCAACCGCATACTCACCATTATCTTTCGGCCATCTGCCAGGTAAAAATTGCTGTAACTTCCCGAGGCTTCGCAACGCAGAATATCATTGTAATCAATAAATAAAAAACCCTCCAGGGTAGGCAGGCTTACCTTAGTCTGCACAATAGGAGCTGTATATACCTGTTGTAGTTGGCGCTGCTGCTGAATGAAATTTTCTGCTTTAGTGACGGCTTCCTGCAGGTGGCCGATAGTAATCGGCTTGAGCAGATAATCTATAGCCTGTGCCCGAAATGCCTCAATAGCATACTGGCTGTAAGCAGTAGTGAAAATGGTCTTAAAAAAAACATTGGGAAACATTTTTAACAAATCAAATCCGGTATTCCCGTTCAGCTCGATATCCAGGAAGACCAGGTCAGGTTGATGGCGGTTGATTGCAATATATCCGTGCTCCATGTCAGTGGCGGTATCCATAATCTGTACGGAAGGACAGAACTGTACGACAAGTTGTTGCAGGATTTCAATATTTACTTTCTTATCATCAATGATGAGGGCATTTATCTTATTCATGGAAATACTTTTAGCTTAATTCCGGTAACCATATTGTTACTCTGGTTCCCTGTGTATGTTCTTTTTTCCGGTCTTCGATATGCAGTTTTATCTCACCAGATTGTTTATTGATCAGGTTTAAGGTCTCAATACGCTGGTAAATTAAAGATAACCCTTTTGACTGATGTGTTGACGCATTTTTATGGTGGTCTATACCCGGTCCGTTATCCTCAATAGTACATATCAGCAGACCCGGTGCAGCACGGCGGATGTTTATGATTAATAGACCTGGTATGCTGGCGGCATGGCAAAGTCCATGTTTAATGGCGTTTTCTACCAATGGTTGCAGGATCATATTCGGAAATAGGGTCCTGGCCCGGTTGATCTGCGGATCAACGTTAATGGTGTATTGAAAAGGCTCATTGACCTGCAGGCGCTCCAGTTCGATATAATGTTGCAAATAGCTGAGCTCCTCCTGCAGACTGATGTGTATTTTATGTGCATTATCCAGCGTTTCCCGCACCAGACCTGCAAATTGAGACAGGTAGTAGTTTGCTCCGCTTACATCCTGTTTCAGTACATAATTCTGAATAGAATTAATGCAATTAAATATAAAATGAGGATTCATCTGTGCCCTTAAGGCCATTTGCTCTAATTCTATCATTTTATAATGTACGCTTCTTCGCTCTTCTTCCTTTTTCCGGATTTTCCGGATCCATATTTTCATTGCCAACCAAACGATTGAGAAACTGAAGAGCAGTACCAGGACTCTAAACCACCAGTATTCAAATACCGCTTTCTGCACCCGGAATTTTTTTTCAATGACCGGACTTTGATATCCGGAAGGATGCAGGGCTTGCACCTGTACCGTATAGGAACCGGAGGGGAGGGATATGAGGTTGAGCAGTGGTTCTGAAATATACTGCCAGCCTGTATCCAGGCCCAGTATTCGGTATCGGTAGCTGATATTGTTCAGGGAAAAGGAGATTGCAGAAAATTCAAATTTTATATGATTATTCTGATGAGGCAGAATGATGCTTTTGCTTATATCAATAACGCTATCCTGTACATAAATTCCCGTGAATGCCAGGTTTAACAAGGGTTTTTGAACAGAGACAGGTTCCCGGAAAATATTAAGTCCTTTGGGTGTACCCACGTATAAGATGCCATCTTTGATAAGTACCGAATTGATCAGGTTGCTGTTTAGCCCGTCTTGAGTGGTATATATGTATTCAAGACTCAATGTGTTTTTCAGAATGCGGAATTTATGCAGTCCCTGGTCTGTTCCCACCCATAAAAAGCGGCCATCATTATAAATGCAGCGGCAAAGATTGCTGCTTAGCTTGCTGTTATGTATTGTGAAGCTATCTGTTTTCTGATTGTTCTGTACCCGGAAAAAACCTTTGTTATGGGTACCTACCCATAACACGTCAGTTTCATTTCCACGGGCGAGGCAACTGATATGCGCTTTGACCGGGCTCGCTACGGTGGTATATTGCTTATTCAATACCAGTAACTCTTCCAGGGTGCCGATGCAGTAATATCCGTTACAGATAATAGCGGTAGTTGTACGTCCGGTATATATCTTTTCGATCCATATAGAATGGCCCTCTTTTTTGTATAATGCGGCGTCCCTGTGGGTAGCCAGCAACAGACTGTCTTTATATACAAATACACTTTTGATATTACCAACATTTCCCGGCAGTTTCAGAATATTATTCCGCATGCTCAATAATTGGTTTTGAGCATTTCTGATTAAATCAGCATGGTTCAGCTTACTTTTCTTTTGTGGAAAGACAGGGGGGAATTGGCCGACAGAGGTAGTTGGCCCAAGCTGCCACATTACATCCCGGTCATTACCGGTATAGATATACTTTCCGTTTTCAAAGATAAAATTGACAGGAGAAGGTTCACCCGTAGAAAAGGAATACGTCAGTACCCTTAATGCACCCAGTTTATAAATGCCATTACCATTGGTGCAAAACCAGATATTCCCCTCATAATCCTCAAAGACACCATTGATCTGGTATTGTGGTAAAAATACCGATGTAACTTTTTGCGTAGAAAGGTTATAGATGCAGGCTCCGCCAGAAGCATAAACTCCTAGTATATTACCATCCCTCATGGCCCATCTGAGGCGCAGCCCTTTTTCACTGATCCTGAAAAAGCGGTTTTCTGCACTATTCCAGGCGATATTATCCCATTTGTCCAAAGTAAAGACCAGTATATCCGGGGCGATCCTCAATGCTTCAATAGCCCGTACTGCAGTCGTTTGAAAGTGCTGTAATATAGGTGAATTTGTCTGCTCCGGTAATTGCAGCAGACTGAAGTTGATACCGCCATTTAGGGGCAAATTCAGGTAATTCAGCTTAAACTGATTTTCGGCATAATGCCGTACGGTTTGTCCCTTAATGGTTATGGCTCTCTTTAAATTATCATTGACAATAACCTGCCCGTTATGATCTTTTGATGCGTCGCTAAACTGCCCCCGGAGTATAATCTTTCGAACCAGCGGATCATTGAACTTTTGATAGATCTTGCCATTTTTATAATAGGCAACCTCTTTAGAAAACGACTGTATCCATATACGATGCACGAAATCTTCTCTTGTGCCGAATACTTCATTAGAAGGCAAACCATCATTAGTAGTGAAATTTCGGAAATGCACTCCATCAAACCGGCTCAGGCCAGACTCTGTACCAAACCATATAAAGCCGTCCTGGCTTTGTGTACCGGTGTAGGTCGTTTCTCCGCTCAGGCCATCCTTTGTGGCATAATGCATATAGTTATATTCCTGGCTATAAGCCTTTACTGTGCATAACAAAAATAGCAGCAGTAGTAATCTTCTGTTCATTTACCGGAACCGGTTTAATATTTGTGGTGCTAAACTACAATTTTATCACAAAGACGTGTGATTTTTTGCTGAGCTAAGTAGTGATGTTTGGTATGACTTATGGTATAAATCAACATGCCGGCAAACCCGTAGCACCAAATGGTGAACTGTATGTTTTTCGGAAGAATAGAGTGCTGTAAGTTACAGTGTATTTCGCGAATACAGCATCAGGATAAAAGCATCATATTCCGGGTGAAACTTAAAAGATGCCCGCTGAAAAGCCCTCTATGGCGGTTAAGACAAGAGTATGTACTAACTATTAATTAACCATTAAAAATCTAAGTATCATGAAAAAAGTAATGATTATTGCTGCTTCAGTATTGTGTTTTCTTACTGCCGGTTACTCCGTTTTTTCCAGCTCAACAAGCAATGCTGCACCCATTGCACCTACCACTACTGATTGTCTGCCTGGCTATCAGCTGACGATGAGAATCAATATCTATGTGTACGGCACTTCTGTAAGGATTGACTCTTACATTAAAGGATTTCACAGTTCCGCAGATTTATGGACCTATGTAAGCAATTATAATGCAGGTAATACTACTACCATTATGGGTTTCGAAGAGATCTGCAGAATGGCTCCGGGTCCTGTTTTATAGGATTATTGTATTATAACTCCCTTTGATGAAAGAACAAAAGTCTGTCTCCTAAGAGGCAGACTTTAATATTGTAAATAAGATATCATTGCATACTGTTATTATCCTTTCAGGAAAAAGATCCAGGACCAGCCATCGGGCTCCGTGCCACCGGCACTGGGTCTGTATAAAAACATCTTTACCTGTTCTGACGGATGATGCTGCAGGAACGATCTGACTACATCCAGTTTTTGTATGGCGAACCAGGCCGGGGTATAATCGTAAGTGTGCTGGTACGGATTACATACATCTGCAAAACCACTGATAGGATATACCGTATCTGCTACCGGCAGGTAGCTGAACTGGTTGGCTGGGGTAAGCTGCGGGTAATGTATTTCACCGGTGCCCATCCACATCAGGCTAGCGTCAAATACAGTGGTATTAAACTCTTTATAATTGATCTTTACATAACCATTATCAATTGGCCAGTCAAATTCATTTTCCAGGGTAAATGTAGTGTCGGTATGTGTAAAGCTAAAGATATACGCTCCCTGAAAAGCATTGGTCTGGTAATCGACTTTCAGCACCAGCAGCTTTTGCGGTGCAGCATAGTTAGGACTGTTTGCGTTCTTCTTATTACAGGAAGTCCATAATAGCAGTGCAGCACATAAAATGAAGATGTTTTTCATGGATGGGAATTTATAGCAATATAAGTCATTTATAAGTATTATTTATCATAAGTGGCTGTGTTTTTTTAATGTCAATTTTTAGGCCTGAGCATGTGGTTTATACTTTTGTATTGCAATTCCCTTTAGTTATATCTTGTCATTTTCTTATATTCGTAAAAACAACATCAATGACCGCTCGTCTTATTTACTCATGGGGCTGGAAAGCTTTACTGGCCGGAGCTATTGGCTTTGCCTCCTGTAGTTATTATACACAGAAGCGACCGCTAAAGCTCTATAACCAGGCCATAGAGAAAGGCTTGAGTTATGATGCCGCCATCGTGCCCGGTTACCCCTTCGACGGGCAGGCATGGGATACCCTGGTAAAGGCGAGGGTACTCTGGGCGGTACACCTCTATCATAAAGGAGTTATACGGAACATCATCTTTTCCGGCGGTGCGGTGCATACACCATATGTAGAAGCACAGGTGATGGGCAGGTATGCCGAGGCGATGGGTATTCCGGCGCAACATATCTATTACGAAACCCGTGCGGAACATAGTACGGAAAATATATACTACAGCTACCTGCTGGCACAGCAAGAAGGCTTCAAAAGCCTTGCACTCTGCACTGATCCTATACAAAGTATATTGCTGAAACGCTTTACCAACCGCAGGTTCGGTAGCCCTATAGCTCATCTCCCCTTTGTCAGAAGCGTTCTGGAACCTGTACCTGATATCGACCCCAAAATTGATACAAGCAATCTTAAAATTGAAGATTTTACACCGTTAAAATCAAGAGAAAGCCGCTGGCAATCTGTAAGAGGTACCTTGGGCAGCGGTATAGACTGGAACGGGCAGCGGGTATTGCCGCCGCTGTAATTATTTTCATACTTATTAATTTATTAACAAGTATTGTTTCCGGTATAGGCTATCTTTAAAAGAAAAATGACAACTGACAACCGACACATTGCATTAGTAACCGGGGCTACCGGCGGACTGGGAACGCATATCTGTAAACGCCTGAGTGATGATGGTTATATTGTTTGCGCCAATTACCGCTCTGAAGAAAAGGCTAAAGCCTGGAAAGAGAAAATGGCCGGAGAAGGTTATGATTTTCAGCTGTACAAAGCAGACGTATGCAGCTATGAGGAAGTAGGGCAGATGATACGTGCTATTGAAGCAGATCACGGCACCGTAGATATCCTGGTCAATAATGCAGGCATTACCCGCGATGGGGCATTTCGCAAGATGACTCCCGACCAGTGGCATGAAGTTATCGCCACAAACCTTACCAGTGTGTTTAACTGTTGCAGCCAGGTAATCAATCCTATGATTGGTCAGCAATATGGCCGCATTATTAATATCTCTTCTGTCAATGGTCAAAGAGCCCAGTTCGGGCAGGTAAACTATGCCGCTGCGAAAGCAGGGATGCATGGCATTACCAAAACATTGGCGATTGAAGTGGCGACAAAAGGAATTACAGTAAATACTATTTCTCCGGGTTATGTCGCTACAGATATGGTGATGGCTGTAGCAGAGCCTGTACGGGCACAGATTGTATCAGGTATACCGGTAGGCCGCTTAGGAGGCACAGGAGAGATTGCGCACCTGGTATCTTTTCTGGCCGCACCGGATACGGCTTTTATCACCGGAGCCAACTATGCCATTAATGGCGGGCAGCATGTGTATTAATGCTTATTTCATATAACGATACGGCCCGCTTCCTGGAAGCGGGCCGTATCGTTTACTTTCTTTTGCGACCCATTTCCGCTGCCTTTTGCAACCATTGGTTGCGTTGGGTTTCTGTCGCTGTCTTGATAATACCGAAGTAGGTTACACCCACCGGCTTGATGCCACAAAACTCCAGGGTAGATCGTTTGAGCTGATTGACACTGGGTCTGCCGAATCGCAAGCGGTAATACCATCCCGGCTGGTCCAGCGTAGTAATGATGCGTGCGGTTTTGCCGCTCAGCAATTTATCCCACCATACAGAGTTGGGGCGATATGTAAAGGCTTTACCTGGAAGAAAGACCCGGTCTATAAATCCTTTTAGTAAAGCTGGAAGTCCTCCCCACCATACCGGGTGTACCCATACCATATGCTCAGACCATTGTATCAGTTCCCAGGCCTTAATCAGGTCGGGTTCCCATTCTGTGCGCTGGCGGTAACCATATTTAAGATTAGGATCGAATTGCAGTTCATATAGGTTCAGCACCTGTACCGATGCACCGGAAGCGATAGCGCCGTCATAATAAGCCTGTGCAAGAGCAGCATTGAAAGATTCAGGGTTGGGGTGTCCGTTAAGGATAAGAATACGCATACCTTTATTGTTGAGGATACAAAGGTAGCAGTAGCTTATAGCGGGATAAAGGACAAATGTCTAAATCGTAATTTCTTTGCGGATGCGGCTGAGGTGCCGCTGACTGATACCAAGATAGGAGGCCAGATATTGCAGGGGAATCTTCTGCAGGTATTCCGGTTGCTGTTGCAGCAGGGTAGTGTATCGTTTTACAGCCTGATCTCTCTGTAATTGTATATACCTGCGTTCCATCTCCAGGAACTGTTGTTCTGCAATGAAGCGGAGTAACTGTACCCATTTCGGATTGGTTGCTGCTTGCTCATCGACAACTGATTTCGGTAGGGTCCAGATGCAGGCAGTGCTTATGGCCTGGATATATTCTACACTCGGATTGCCGGTAATAAAAGCAGAGTAGGCCGCGATAAAATCATCCGGGAACCTGAAGCAGTAGGTAAACTCTTCGCCTTGTTCGTCTGTGTAGAAAGAACGGAAAATACCGGATTCAATAAAAGCAATCTCTGTACAGGACATGCCTTCCCGCACCAGATACTCATCTTTCTGTACCATTCGGGGCATAAACAGCCTGGCAACGGCTATAGCTTCCGCTTCAGAAAAGATATGCAGTTGCTGCAAAAAATTGATAAGTGTATCGGGAGTGTGCATGCTTTAAAACAGATTGGCTGAACACGGAAGGTATTCAGCCAATACTTTTGAATAGGATTATACTTATTTCAGTGCATTTAATGCAGCATCATAATTTGGTTCTATAGTGATTTCCGGAACTTGCTCTGTATACACCACTTTTCCGGTTTCATCCAATACAACAACCGCACGACTCAGTAAACCCTGTAGCGGAGTATCCGTCATCGTAACACCGTAGTCAGCACCAAATGTACCGCGGAAGTCAGAAAGGTTTTCTACATTACTTAAACCTTCAGCTGCACAGAAACGGTTCAGTGCAAAAGGAAGATCTTTAGAGATATTAACTACAACAGTATTATCCAGGCTGCTGGCTTGCTCGTTAAATTTACGTACCGATGCAGCACAGATACCGGTATCTACACTAGGAAAAATGTTCAGCACTACCTTTTTGCCCTGGTAGTCAGACAGGCTCTTGCTTTCCAGGTTTGCAGCAGTCAGTGTAAATGGTTGTGCCGGGCTGCCCACTTCTGGAAGGGTACCGATGGTATTGGCCGGATTGCCTTTAAATGCTATTTGTGCCATAATAATATTTGTTTATTCAGGTTATTTGAGTCTCAAAGATAGTGCATCGGGCGCAGCAAATAAAACAGGTACAGAAAAGTTTACCATAGTTTTATATTTCATGGCTAATGCAAGCTGGGACTGTCCTGGGAATGTATGAACCATGTATTGGGCATATATATATGTGTGGAAAGTAAAGGGCATCGCGTCCTATGAAATGCAGGTCAGCATCACGGCCTATGCGTTAAATAATAGTTATTAAAAATAAAAAATCCGATGATCAAATATGTAATTTTGCTATTATTGCAAAGCAAAAGCATGAAAAAATACGTTTTATTCTCCCTTTTCGGGATTGGCGCAGCCATGTTATGGGCTTCCTGCGGGGGCAACACACAGCCTGCGGCCACTACAAGCAAAAGCACCGACACGCGCACATCCGGCAGTATCAATATTGCGGTAGATGAGAGCTACAAGCCGGTCATTACACAAGAAGTCAATGTGTTTGATTCTTCTTATCCCAATGCCAAGATCAATCCATCCTATCTTCCGGAGAGCGAGTGCTTTGCACAGCTGTTCAGCGGAAAGGTTCAGATGATTATGACCACAAGGGAACTGAGTCCGGAGGAAATAAAATCCTGCGAATCCAGAAATATCTATACCCGTTCTGTGGCTATAGCCCAGGATGCCATCGTGATCGTAGGTCATAAAGGTACCCAGGATTCACTAATGACTTTAGGTCAGCTGAAAGCGATTCTGACCGGTGGTTTTGCCCGTAAGTATACGGTTGTTGTAGATAATAAAAACGGTAGCATTGCCCGTTATATAACAGACGTGCTGATACCCGGTCAAAAACTGTCTGCACAATTATTTGCTGCGAATAACAGCGAAGAAGTGATCCAGTACGTAGCGAAGACCCCTGATGCCATCGGACTGATCGGTATGAGCCATGCCTTCGATCCTGAGAGTAATGTAGGGTACGGAACTTTCCGAAGCGATGTAAAAGTTGTATCCTTGCAAAATGATACCTTACAGCGGTTTATTAAGCCTTACCAGGCGAGTGTAGCCCTGAAAGAATATCCGATGGTGCGTAAGCTGTATTTCATTGTACGCCAGGATTCTGAACTGGGTGCAGGCTTTGCCAACTTCCTGACCAGCGAACCCGGACAGATGATTATAGGCAAGGCAATGATGCAACCTTTGCAGGTACAATTAATCATTCGCGAAGCGGAGATTAAACCTTAGGCAGGTAAAATACATCTATAGAGTATCAATTTTTAAGTAAACAAGTAAACGTAAACATAAACAATGAGAACATTCATCACAGTATTGGCGACTGCCGCTGCATCTGCAGTTGTGTACGACGTTAATGCGCAATCATTAGAGAACGGAAAGAAATTGCTGAGCTACGAACGCTATAGTAGTGCGCACACAACCCTGGAGCCACTGGCGGCCTCCAGCCCTGAGGCAAACTATTATTTCGGTCTGGTACAATTGGGAGAAGGTAAGGCAGATGCGGCAAAAGCTACTTTTGCTAAGTTTCCTAAAGACTTCTACAACCTGGCTGGTACTGCACGTGTACTCTTCACAGAAGGTAAAGGCGATGAAGCGATGAAGATTTTAAATGAAATCGTAGACGGAGCGAAAAAGAAAGACTGGGAAAAGTATAAAGTCGCTGCAGATGCGATTACCTACAGCAAAACAGCTACACAGGTAGATCAGGCAGTAGCATGGTACAGAATAGCAAAAGAAAAGAAAAACGATAATGCACAGTTACTGATCGCTATGGGTGATGCCCTGATGAGACAGAATACCGGTGCATCTAACGGTGAAGCTACGCAGGTATTTGATGAGGCCATTAAACTGGGTGGTGCGAACTCCTTGGCTTATTCCCGTAAAGGTCTGTTATGGTTGAATGCCCGTCAGTATAAAGAAGCCCTGGAAAACTATAGCCTGGCTAAAGATGCGGATAAAGAAAATCCGCTGCCTTATGGCGATCTGGCTGAAGTATATTACAGAAGTGGTAAATACGAGCTGGCTAAGCAAAATATCGAAGAGTATCTGAAACTTTCTGATAAAACAGTTCAGGATCAGCTGCGTTATGGTAACATCCTGTATTTAACGCAAAACTATAAAGAAGCATCTCAGAAATACCAGGATCTGATCAACAAAGGTGAGGGTGAGAAAACTCCAACCCTGTACAGAGGTCTGGCTTATGCACAATACCAGGATAATAACTATGTTGATGCATTGGCTAGCTTCAATAAATACCGCGGCCTGGTAAAAGATGCTAAAGAATTCACTTACGAAGATGACCTGTACTATGCATATGTAAACAATGCTATGGCTAGTCAGGACACTGCAAACAAAGCTAAGTATGCTGCAGTTGCAGAAGAGTATTATGTGAAAGCACTGGAAAAGAATACTGAAGAAGATAAAACGGCCTTATACCGTAAAATCGCAGACGGATACAAAGAGACTAAAAACTGGACCAAAGTATCTGACTGGTATACTAAACTGGTAACTGCATATCCTGAAGCATCTCCACTGGATTACTTCAACTCTGGTTACTATGCTTACTTCGCTAAAGATTTTGCAAAAGCAAAAACACGCCTGGAAGCATTTAATACGAAGTATCCTCAGGAAACGATTGGTTATTTCTGGCTGGCGCGTACTGCAGCAGCACAGGATTCTGAAGCAAAACTGGGTACTGCAGTTGAGCCATTCAAAACATGGTTAAGCAAACCTTCTAAAGAAGGCGATACCCGTAAAAAAGAAGACGAAATCTTTGCATACGTATACCTGTCTCTGTATTACTACAACAGTAATGATGGTAAAACAGCAGTAGACTACGCTAAGAAAACAATTGCACTGGATGCCAATAACGAAACGGCAAATCAGATCATTAAATATTTCAAAGCAAAAGGCATTAATTAATGCCATATTGATCGAGAAAGAGAGGCTTAAAGGCCTCTCTTTTTTTGTTTGCATGAATGGGTGAAATGTATATGTGTTTGTCCCGGCAAACTTTGTTTTGGGGCTCAAATTAAAAAATTGTAGCTTTTGTATTTTTTTAGGCATTCGTTCTTTAAAAAACTTGTTAAATCATGGCACTTATCTTATTTTTGTAGGTCAGTTTGCGGCATAAATAAGTGTACAAACAATCTTTTTATTCAAATCAACTGTCACGTATGTGTAATTTTTTGTGGCTTGCATCAACAGAAGGTATCGGATCCTATGCTCCGGTGCTCATTCAGCTGCTTATTGCCGGAGCAGTAGTAACACTGCTGATGTTGCTGACCCATATGTTAGGGCCTAAACGCAAAACCAAAGATAAGCTCATCAACTTTGAGAGTGGTATCGAGCAGATTGGTAATGCCCGTAAGCCAATGGGTGTTAAATACTTCATTGTAGCGATCCTCTTCGTGCTGTTTGATGTGGAAGTCATTTTCTTCTATCCTTACGCAGTAAACTTCAGAGAGCTGGGTACAGAAGGTTTCCTTGCGGTACTCATGTTCGTAGCCCTGTTTGTCTGCGGCTTTGTGTATGTGATCAAGAAAGGTGCCCTTAAGTGGGAGGATTAGAAACGGATTTATGGCTGTGCCATACAATAATTAACTGTCAAATTAATGTCTTGTGAGACCAGTACAATATAATGAAAACAGTAAGGTAACGCTTGCCGAGATCCCGGAAGGGTATTGGGGCGAAGGCTTTATGACGACGATGTTTGATAAGGCGATCGGTGCGGCCAGGGCTAACTCAATGTGGCCTTTGCCATTCGCGACCTCCTGTTGTGGTATTGAATTTATGGCAACAATGGGTGCTAACTATGATCTGGCCCGTTTCGGATCTGAACGTATGGCCTTCACGCCACGCCAGTGTGATATGTTGCTGGTAGCCGGTACCATCTCTAAAAAACTTGCGCCGATATTGCGCCAGGTGTACCTGCAGATGGCAGAGCCGCGCTGGGTAATAGCGATCGGAGCCTGTGCCAGCAGTGGCGGTATATTTGACTCTTACTCTGTACTGCAGGGTATAGACCAGGTTATACCGGTAGATGTTTATGTGCCGGGCTGTCCGCCTAGACCGGAAGGTATCCTGGATGGTGTGATGAAACTGCAGGAAATTGTGAAGAATGAAAGCCTGAGACGCAGAAACAGTCCGCAATACAAAGCCTTATTAAACGAATACGGAATACAGTAATCATTAGCCTCAACAGGCTGCTGAAGCATATAAATTATCATGACGAAAGAAATTATACAGGAACGACTGAACCAGGCCTTTACGGGAGCAGCACTACAATGGGCAGAACCCTGGGGTATGCTTGAATGCACCATTCCGGCCGATCAGAATCTGGCTATCGTGACCTTCCTGTTTCAGGAGCTCGGGTTTCAGTTTTTGACCGATATTACCGGGATTCACTACCCGGAGCAAGAAGGCAAAGAACTGGGTATCATTACGCACCTGCACAATCTGAAAGATAATATCAGACTGCGCCTGAAAGCATTTGTACCTGTTGCGGCGCCGGATATACATTCACTGACCAGCGTTTTTTCCGGTGCAGACTGGATGGAGCGTGAGACATACGACTTCTTCGGGATCAATTTTGTTGGTCACCACAATCTGAAACGTATCCTCAATGTAGATGAGATGGACTACTTCCCTATGCGTAAGGAATATCAGATGGAAGATCCGACAAGACTCGATAAAGACGACGAAATGTTTGGTAGATAAAAGCCCGGTTAGGTATGCAGTACAGCATGCTTGATCCGGCTTTAATTTTATGTTGATTTAAAACAAAAATAAATTCAACTTTTATGGTTGAAAAGCATATACAACTTGCGGAAAATTCTGTAGAAAAGGAAACGACGACCATTAACCTTGGCCCGACGCACCCGGCTACGCACGGTATTTTCCAGAACATAATGGAGATTGATGGCGAGCGTGTGATCAAAACAGAAATGACGGTAGGGTATATCCACCGGGCATTTGAAAAGATTGCTGAGCGCAGACCCTACAGCCAGATTACTCCGCTTACCGATCGACTGAACTACTGTTCGGCACCGATCAATAATTTCGGTTGGCATATGACCATCGAAAAGCTGGTGGGTCTGGAAGTGCCTAAGCGTGTAGATTACCTGCGCGTAATCATTATGGAACTGGCCCGTATCGCAGATCACCTGGTATGTAACTCCGTAATCGGGGTAGATACCGGTGCCTTAACTCCGTTTACCTATGTATTCCAATGGCGCGAAAAGATATATGAGATCTATGAAGGCATCTGTGGCTCCCGTCTTACGACCAATATTGGCCGTATCGGAGGCTTTGAGCGCAACTTCCCGGACGATACCTGGAAAAAGATTCATGATTTCATGGACGGATTTCCTGCAGTGCTGAAAGAGTTTGAAACCCTGCTTACCCGTAATCGTATCTTCATGGATCGTTGTATCGGCGCAGGTCCTATCAGCGCAGAGCGTGCGCTGAACTGGAGCATGACAGGCCCTAATCTGCGTGCTACAGGAGTAGACTATGATGTGCGTGTACATAGCCCATACAGTTCTTACAACGAATTTGATTTCAAAATTCCAGTGGGCAGTGCCGGTGATGTATATGATCGTTACCTGGTGCGGAATGGCGAGATGTGGGAGAGTTACCGCATTATTCAGCAGGCATTGGATAAACTGAAAGGAATGGACAGCAGCATTTTCCATGCTGATGCTCCTGAATTTTACCTGCCGGAGAAAGCTGATGTGTATACCAAAATGGAAGCACTGATTTATCACTTCAAAATTGTAATGGGTGAAACCGATCTGCCTCCGGGCGAGGTGTACCATTCGGTAGAAGGTGGTAATGGTGAGTTGGGATATTACCTGGTGAGCGATGGCGGCCGTACCCCGTACAGACTGCACTTCAGAAGACCATGCTTTATTTACTACCAGGCATTTAACGAAATGGTTGCCGGCGGACTGTTCAGTGATGCCGTTGTAACGCTGAGCTCGATCAATGTAATTGCCGGTGAGCTGGATGCCTAATGGCTCCGCTATATAAAAAGAAACAGATTAATATTAAATTAGAGAAATGATACAGTTTTCTCCGGAAAAGATAAATAAAGTAAACGAGATCATCGCCCGCTATCCGGAAGGAAAGCAAAAAGGCGCCCTGATCCCATTATTACACCTCGCACAGGAAGAATTTGGTGGTTGGCTGGATGCACCGGTAATGGACTATGTCGCTTCTCTGCTCGATATCAAACCTATTGAAGTATACGAGGTTGCGACATTCTATACCATGTTCAACATGAAACCGGTAGGGAAGTATGTGCTGGAAGTGTGTCAGACCGGACCTTGTATGTTGCGCGGCAGCGATCAGATCATTGATCATATCAAAAACAAACTGGGCATTAAAGCCGGTGAGACTACTGCTGACGGACTGTTTACCCTGAAGCCTGCAGAGTGCCTTGGCGCTTGCGGATATGCGCCAATGATGCAACTGGGTAAATTCTATAAAGAAAATCTTACGATCGAAAAAGTGGACCAGCTGATTGAGGAATTACGTGCGGCAGCGGCTACTGCGAACTAAACTACAAACTGAACCCTTATGAAAAAGCTTTGTATCTTATTATTGGTCTTCGGTTCGGGCCTTTTTGCTGCGTGTGGAAATGAGGAGTCCGGGAAAGATGGTAATACCGAACGGAAAACAATGACTACCGATAAGCCAATGCTGGACGAGTCCCTGGTAGGTACTTATATAGGACAATTGCCCTGTGCTACCTGTGAGGCGATGCAGACCAGCATTATACTGAGAGAAGATAACAGTTATGCAATCAGCACCAAAGCAGTAAATGATACCAATCTGATTGTACCGGCAGTAGACAGCGGAACATTTGTGATCCGTAATGAGATACTGGAGCTGACCGATGCCGGTGGTGAAAGAACAATGTACCGGATCAGTAAAGACCAGTTATGCCAACTGGGAGAAGACGGAGCACAATTGACCGGTAACGGTAAACAAGATTATATATTTAAGAAACAACATTAAAATACTAAAACAAGCAATACTATGGAAGCTATCGTACCTTACCTGAATTTTAAAGGCACAGCCAAAGCGGCTTTTGATTTTTATGCAAAAGCCTTAAACGGGGAGATCCTGTTTGCGCAAACTTTTGGGGAAAGCCCTATGGAGGTTACTGAAGAGAACCGTGATAAGATCATGCACGCGACTTTAAAAGCAGGCGATCTGACTATTATGGCTTCTGATGTAATCGATGATAAATTTCCGGTAATTGAAGGTACAAATGTAAGCCTGTCCATGAACTTTACGAAAGTAGAAGATATAGATCGCGTATTTGCCGCAATGAGCGAAGGTTCTAATATTACCATGCCATTGCAGGATACATTCTGGGGTGCCAAATTCGGTATGCTGACCGATGCTTTCGGCATCAACTGGATGTTCAATCATGATTATGAGCAAAAGTAGTATCAGCCTTTACTTTTGGCTGTTCACTATCATTTTTTTTGGAGCGGGAACAGTTGATGTTACGGCGCAAAATGGGGTACGGCTTGCATTTTATAAAGCACTGCCAAAAGGATCAGCTTCCGTTGTGGATAGCCAGAGTGGTACCCGGCTTTATTATAATCCTGAAGAAGCGATCATTACCAATAAGGATATCGCTTCCGCAACAGCCGGAAAAGATAAAAATTATGGCTGGCCGATCGTAGATCTCCGGTTGACGCCGGAAGGAAGTAAGGCCTTTGCCAAAGCAACAGAGGAGAGTATAGGGAAAAGGATACTGATCATGGCCAATAAGCGGTTGCTATCAGCACCGGTAGTACAGGACAAGATTGAAGGCGGTAAGGTACAGATTACTGGTTCGCTTTCCGAGGCAGAGACAAGGGCTTTAGCAGACATGTTGTCCGCAGCGATCAAGGGCAACGGGGAAGAAGGACATTTTCCAATGGCTTATTTCGCATCACTGGACAATGCTATGCTGGATAAAGACCTGGAACGGTTAAAAGTGCTGGTACACCCAAAGGCAAGTATCGGCCACTCTAACGGATGGGTACAGAACAAAAGCGAACTGATTGATGACCTGGAAACCGGCAAAGTCAGTTACCAGTCTATTGATCAGATCAGTATAGAAGAAATAGACATAGAGCAGAATTTCATTAGGGTGCGGCGCAAACTAAAAGTAGAAGGCCAATATGAACAACACCCTTTTGAGGTAACGCTATCCGTAATGGAAATATGGGAAAAACAGCCTGGCGGGCAGCTGCAATTGTGGAGCCGGCAGGCAGTAGCAATAAAAGACTAAGTAAATTAGAAAGCGGCGTGCATACATACACCTGCTTTTACATTTGAACTGTATAAGATGAAATTATTATTAGAAAAAGCACATATTGAAGGTATCCGTTACTATGATACTTATCGTAAAAACGGTGGGTACAGCAGTGTGGAGAAGGCATTGAAAATGTCTCCGGACGAGATCGTGGAAGAAGTGAAGAAGAGTGGTCTTCGTGGCCGTGGTGGTGCCGGTTTCCCTACCGGTATGAAATGGAGCTTCCTGGCCAAACCGGAAGGTGTGCCGCGTCACCTGGTATGTAATGCCGATGAGTCTGAACCGGGAACATTCAAGGATCGTTACCTGATGGAGTTCTTACCCCATCTGTTTATCGAGGGTATGATTATCTCCAGCTATGCGTTAGGATCTAATACATCTTACATTTACATCCGTGGGGAGTATGCCTGGATTCCGGATATTCTGGAGCAGGCCATTGCAGAAGCAAAAGAAGCCGGCTGGCTGGGTAAAAATATTAAAGGCACAGGATTTGACTGTGAGATCTACGTACAACGTGGAGGCGGGGCCTATATATGTGGTGAGGAGACTGCACTGATCGAATCGCTGGAAGGTAAAAGGGGTAATCCGCGCATCAAACCACCGTTCCCTGCCGTACAGGGTTTATGGATGAGACCTACTGTGGTGAACAATGTAGAAACCATTGCAGCCGTAGGTCCGATCATTACTATGGGAGGAGATGAGTATGCTAAACTGGGCGCTGGTCGCAGTACCGGTACCAAGCTGATCTCTGCCTGTGGTAACCTGAATAAGCCTGGTGTTTACGAAATCGATTTTAACCTGTCTGTAGAAGAGTTTATCTACAGCGATGAATATTGCGGGGGTATCCCGAATGGTAAAAAGCTGAAAGCTTGTATCCCGGGTGGTTCTTCCGTGCCGATCCTGCCTGCAAATCTTTTATTACATGAATCTAATGGTAATAAACGCCTGATGAACTATGAAAGTCTTTCTGAAGGTGGTTTCCAGACGGGTACCATGCTGGGTTCCGGCGGATTTATTGTATTGGACGAAGATCAGTGCGTGGTGCGCCATACCATGAGTCTGGCCCATTTCTACAATCATGAGAGTTGCGGACAATGCTCGCCTTGTCGTGAAGGAACCGGCTGGATGTACAAAATCTTGAAAAACATTGAATACGGAAAAGGTAAAATGGAAGACATCGATCTGTTATGGGATATCCAGCGCAGAATTGAGGGTAATACCATTTGCCCGCTGGGCGATGCCGCTGCATGGCCGGTAGCCGCAGCCATCAGACACTTCAGAGACGAGTTCGAATGGCACGTACTGCATCCGGAAGAGGCACAAACCCGTAATTATGGCCTGGCACATTATGCAGAGCCTAGAACGATTGTAGCAGCACAATAATTCAAAAGTAAAAAAGCAAAACGCAGATGGAGTTTGAAGAGTTTGTGACGGAAGGAGGAGGAAAGCCTTTTAATATCAGGCAAAGATGTTTTTACTTTTCAAGAACAGTATTGGAATTTGTAAAAACAGCAACGTTTGATATGGTATTTGCTTCTGTATTTGACCAGCTGGTCAGGGCAACCACTTCTATTGGTGCCAATGTTATAGAAGGCAAAGCAGGCATCAACAAAAATGACTGGCTGAAGTACCTGGGCGTCGCCTTAAAGTCTGCAAACGAAACAAAATACTGGCTTTGCTTAATAAGAGATACTTTTGAATGTAATAAAGAAGAGATTAACCAGATGGTGGCAGAAGCGGATGAGATTTCAAAGATCATCGCTTCAATAATTATAAATGCTAATAAATAGAAGAGTTTATAGTAAAGACGAAATGTGAAGTTTTTAATTTTCATTTTGCCTTTTAACTTTTTGACTTATAATATATCATGTCAGAAAATTTTAAAGTAACAATAGACAACATCACCGTAGAGGTGGCTCCCGGAACAACCATCCTGGAAGCAGCACGTAAGGTTGGCGGAGCAGTAGCACCACCGACCATGTGTTATTACAGCAAACTGGAAGGTAGCGGTGGTAAATGCCGTACCTGTCTGGTAGAGGTAAGCAAGGGTTCTGAAAAAGATCCCCGCCCGATGCCTAAACTGGTCGCCAGTTGCCGTACCATCGTAATGGACGGGATGGAGGTGAAAAATATTACTTCTGAAAAAGTACCGGATGCCCGTGCAGGCGTTACAGAATTCTTACTGCTGAACCACCCGCTGGATTGCCCGGTGTGTGACCAGGCAGGTGAGTGTGACCTGCAGGATCTGGGATATGAGCATGGTAAGGAAGGTACCCGTACCGAATTTCCACGCCGTACCTTTGCTCCGGAAGATATCGGTCCGTATATACAATTGCACATGAACCGTTGTATCCTGTGCTATCGTTGTGTGTATACTGCCGAGCAACTGACAGAAAGAAGAGAGCATGGTGTACTGGATCGCGGAGATCATTCCCGCATCAGTACCTGTATCAAAAACTCGCTGGACAATGAATTTATCGGTAACGTAATTGACGTATGTCCGGTAGGCGCACTGACCGATAAAACATTCCGTTTCAAAAACCGTGTATGGTTTACCAAGCCTTTAGATGCACACCGTAACTGCAGCAACCCTAATTGTTGTGGTGAAGTACGTTTATGGATGCGTGGCGATGAAGTATACCGTGTAACGGCACGTAAAGACGAATGGGGAGAAGTGGCCACAGCCAGCAATGGTAAGACCGGTTGGATCTGTAATGAATGTCGTTTTGACAAAAAAGATACCAAAGACTGGGTAATCGAAGGGCCAACTAATATCAACCGCCACTCTGTAATATCACAAGGGCACTATGCCGGTACAGAAGGTACTGCCGGTAAAGCAGAGAAGCTGATTGATAAAGTGATCGGACAGGAACCTAAGTATACACTGGATATACATAGTGTAAGTGAGGTGAATAAACCAAGTGTACACCTGGACCGCATTCCGGGGCCAGCACACTCCAACGATTTCAAATAAGCCGCAGACGCATCAAAACGATATAATTAAAATAAAAAGATGAGTATAGATACTTTCTTGATTTTAGAGAAAATAATTCTGGTGGTGATCATCATCGCCGCATCAATGGGTGTTGCAGCATATTCTACCTGGGCAGAGCGTAAAGTAGCCGCTGTAATGCAGGATCGGATTGGTCCGCTGAGAGCAGGTCCTTTCGGTTTATTACAACCACTGGCCGATGGTGGTAAACTGTTTTTTAAAGAAGAGATCGTTCCCGATAACTCTACCAAATGGTTATTCATGCTGGCCCCGGCCATGTTTATCTTCACCTCCCTGATGACCAGTGCCATCATTCCATGGGGTCCTGATTTTGTCATCAACGGATCAGAAGGTGCGAGAACCGTTTCTTTACAGGTAGCAGATATCAATATAGGGATCTTATATGTGTTCGGTGTAGTTAGTATAGGTGTTTATGGTATTATGCTGGGTGGTTGGGCTTCCAACAATAAATTTTCCCTGCTGAGTGCGATCCGTGCGGCTTCACAGGCAATCAGCTACGAGCTGGCCCTGGGTTTAAGCCTGATCGCTTTACTGATGCTGACCGGTACCTTAAGTTTAAGAACAATTGTAGAACAGCAACACGGATTCTGGGAAGGGAACTACTTTACCTGGAATGTCTTTAAACAGCCTTTAGGCTTTGTCATTTTCCTGGTTTGTTCTTTTGCAGAACTGAACCGTGCGCCTTTTGACATGCCGGAGAGCGAGAGTGAGCTGAATATGGGATATCACCTGGAGTACTCTTCCATGAAGCTGGGTATGTTCCTGTTTGCAGAGTACATTAATATGTTCATCTCTTCAGCAGTGCTGGCAACCTTATTCTTCGGAGGGTATAACTTCCCGTGGATGGATCAGGTGCAGGCAGCAGTACCATCGGGTATCTTCTCGCTGATCTGTGTAGGGGTACTTATGGCGAAAGTAGTGGGCTTTATCCTCTTCTTCATGTTTGTAAGATGGACCCTGCCTCGTTTCCGTTTCGATCAGCTGCTGAACCTAGGCTGGACCAAACTGATCCCGCTGGCCCTGTTCAATATGCTGGTGACCGGAGCGGTAATCCTGTTCTTTTTTAATAAAAAATAAGCAAGGCGCAAGCCGAATCAATATCAATGGAATCATTAACGAATAGAGCACAGTCGGTAGACCGCAGTCCGATGACCTTTGCAGAGAAGATATACATTCCTGCACTGATGAAGGGGCTGAGCATTACCCTGAGCCATATTTTTAAGAAGAAAGCGACCATTAACTATCCGGAAGAGACTCGTCCGTTCAGCCCTGTTTTTCGTGGACTGCACGTACTGAACCGTGATGAAGAGGGTCGTGAAAAATGTACCGCCTGTGGCCTGTGTGCCCTGGCTTGCCCTGCCGAAGCCATCACTATGGAAGCAGCAGAACGCCTGCCGGGAGAGGAGCACCTGTATCGTGAAGAAAAATATGCAGCAAAGTATGAGATCAACATGCTGCGTTGTATCTTCTGCGGATATTGCGAAGAGGCTTGTCCCAAAGATGCCATCTACCTGTCCGAGACTGTAATGCCAGCCAACTATCAGCGTGATTATTTTGTATACAAAAAGCAGGATATGCTGCTGACTGATGAGCAGGTAAAACAGAAACGTTTAAAATTACAGCAGAAAGGCTAATCCCATAATTGAAGATCATATGAGTTTACACGATATTATATTTTGGATTTTAAGTTTATGGGCTATTGTCTGTGCCATCTTTGTGGTGATCAGCCGTAACCCGGTAAACAGTGTACTATTCCTGATTGCAACATTTTTTGCGATCAGCGGGCACTATATCCTGATGAATGCACAGTTCCTGGCTATTGTAAACATTATTGTTTATGCAGGAGCCATTATGGTGCTCTTCCTGTTCGTGATCATGTTAATGAACCTGAACACGGATACAGAGCCTCAGAAAAGCCGCCTGGTGCACTTTGCAGCACTGATCAGTGCCGGTTCACTGCTGCTGGTAGTACTGTCTGCCTTCCGTAGAGCAGAGCTGACCCAGATTCCGGTTACAGATGCTGGAGACATCGGTCTGATCAAAGTGCTGGGCAAGACCCTGTTTGACCATTATGTATTACCATTCGAATTAAGTTCCGTATTATTCCTGGCGGCTATGGTAGGCGCTATGGTGATCGGTAGAAAAGAAGTGGTAGAAGAGAAATCAACTAAGTAAGAACAATTTAAAACTATTTGAAGTGCCGATACAATCTTATTTATTTTTAAGTTTCAGCCTGTTCGCCATCGGCGTAATGGGCGTGCTGATGCGTAGAAATGCGATTGTCATTTTCATGTGTATCGAACTGATGCTGAATGCTGTGAACCTGTTATTGGTGGCATTCTCTAAAGTGCACGCAGATCCTGGTGCACAGGTATTCGTATTCTTTATCATGGTAGTGGCAGCAGCCGAAGTCGCGGTAGGACTGGCTATTATTGTAATGATGTTCCGTAAAGTGAACTCTGTCGATATTAATATCCTCAACCGCCTGAAAAACTAATCAGCATTCTAGCACAAGGCTTAAGCAAATAATTTATGACACAACTTGTATATTTAGTTCCATTATTTCCTTTGATCGGGTTCCTGTTAAACGGATTATTCTGGAAATCTATGCCTAAAAAGCTGGCCGGCATCATCGGCAGCACAGCCATCCTGGCTTCTTTTGCCGTGTCTTTAGGCATCTTTTTTGAAGTGAAAAACGGTGCCGCCGCAGGGCAGGGTATCGTTCACCTGTTTGATTTTATCACTGTGGGTAATTTCAAAATTCCTTTTGCCTTTATGGTAGATCAGCTCTCAGCAATGTTCCTGCTGATCATTACCGGTATCGGTTTCCTGATTCACCTGTACTCTACATCATACATGCACGATGATGAAGGCTTTACCAAGTACTTTGCTTACCTGAACCTGTTCGTGTTCTTTATGTTATTGCTGGTATTAGGCGCCAACTATGTTGTCATGTTCATCGGATGGGAAGGTGTAGGCCTGGCCTCATACCTGCTGATCGGTTTCTGGTATAAGAATCAGGAATACACAAATGCCTCTAAGAAAGCATTTGTCATGAACCGCATCGGGGACCTCGGTTTCCTGGTGGGTATGATGCTGACCGTGTATCATTTCGGAACACTTTCTTACAACGACTTTTTTGCACAATTGCAGGGAGGGATCGGTGCACAGACGCAGAACGGGTACATGATCGGCACTGGTATGACCAATGCGATTGCAATCTGTTTCTTTATCGGTGCCATGGGTAAAAGTGCACAGATTCCGTTATACACCTGGTTACCCGATGCGATGGCAGGTCCGACACCGGTTTCAGCCCTTATTCACGCAGCCACGATGGTTACGGCAGGTATCTATATGATTGCACGTAGCAACGCCCTGTTCAACCTGGCTCCTATGGCGCAGAATATCATTGCGATCATTGGCCTGGCTACGGTACTGCTGGCAGCGTCTATCGCACTGAAACAAAATGATATTAAAAAAGTACTGGCTTATTCAACCGTGAGCCAGTTAGGTTATATGTTCCTGGCACTGGGTGTCGGAGCTTATGTGGGCAGCCTGTTCCATGTTATGACCCACGCCTTCTTCAAAGCCCTGTTATTCCTGGGTAGCGGTTCGGTTATTCACGCCATGAGCGGCGAGCAGGATATGCGTAAAATGGGTGGTCTGGGCAAACATATGCCGATCACTAAATTTACCTTCCTGATCGGTTGTCTGGCGATTTCCGGTTTCCCATTCTTCTCCGGTTTCTTCTCCAAAGATGAGATCCTGGCAGCAGCTTATGCCAAGAACCCTATGTTCTACTATTTAGGTTTGCTGGGTGCGATGATGACCACATACTATATGTTCCGTGCGTACTTCTACACCTTTACCGGTAACTTCAGAGGCACAGAAGCGCAGCATCATCACCTGCATGAAAGCCCTGCAGCAATGACGATTCCACTGGTTATATTAGCCATATTATCTTTAGTTGGTGGTCTGGTAGGCTTACCGGAAGTGTTCTCACACCATCACCTGCTGAATGAATATTTAAGCCCTGTTGTTCAGAACTTCGACATACATCACCTGGATCATACCATGGAGCTGACCCTGATGGGTATTGCCTCTGCAATTGTGCTGATCATGATATATGTGGCCAGAGTGATCACCCGCAAAGAACAGTTCGGTGAAGCCAAAGGTCTTGCTAAAGTCCTGGAGAATAAATGGTATATTGATGAGTTGTACGACTTCGTAATTGTACGTCCGCTGGCATGGAAATCCAGAATCCTGAACAATATCGTAGAGCAGAAAGGTATCGATGGTGGTGTAAACGGCCTGGGCCAGTTGGTACAGTGGGGTAGTACCCGCCTTAAAAACCTGCAAAGCGGACAGGTTGGTTCTTACCTGTTTGCCATGGTTATCGGTATCATCATCATATTTGCGATCGGTATCTTCGGATTGCTGTATATGTAAACAACAATAAAATAGTTATTGAATATAGCCTCGGCTATCAGAAATTATAAATCAAACAGATGTCACTTATTTTACTTTTAGTTATTCCTTTGATTACCGGACTGGCAAGTTTTGCCTTCCGTAAGGCACAAGCCGTAAAGGCCTGGGCATTATTCGGAAGCCTGCTTACGCTGGTTGTTGCAGCCATAAGTCTTTGCGGGATAAAAGAACAGACACATACGATCAGTTATACCTGGTTACCAACACTGGGGGCCTCTTTTGCCCTGCAGGGATCGGTAACCGCATTGCTGATGACTTTACTGACCGCAATCGTTTTTCCGCTGACCTTACTGGCACAATGGAATAAAGGTATCGAACAGCCGCATCGCTTCTATGGTCTGATGCTGCTGGCACAGGCCGGCCTGATGGGCGTATTCCTGGCACATGATTTATTATTATTTTACTTCTTCTGGGAGCTGGCGCTGATACCGGTGTATTTCCTTGCCGGACAATGGGGCGATAAAGACCGCATCAAAAGTTCCTTCAAATTCTTTGTATACACCTTCCTGGGTAGCTTGCTGATGCTGGGTGGCCTGATCTATCTCTATCTGCAGACACCTAACGGGAGCTTTGACTATGACACGATCTTAGCTACAGGTACCGTATTACCAATGGCCGTACAGAATACATTATTTGTTTTATTCTTTATTGCCTTTGGTATCAAAATGCCGATCTTCCCTTTCCACTCCTGGCAGGCCGGTGCTTACGAGCAGACGCTGACTCCAGTAACGATTGTACTAAGTGCCCTGATGGTGAAAATGGGTTTATTCGGGGTGATCAAATGGTTATATCCGGTATTCCCTAATGGTACAGAGCAGTTCGGTAATATCATCATGATCCTGGCACTGATTGGTATCATCTACGGTTCTATGCTGGCGATTGTTCAGAAAGATATTAAACGCCTGATCGCATACTCTTCTCTGGCCCACGTTGGCCTGATGATCATGGGCATTTTTGCCGACACGCACAATGCTTCAGTTGGTGTGGTGGCCCAGATGTTTAACCATGGTATCACCATCACCGGATTATGGCTGGTAGTAGATATGATCGAGCGCAGATATGGTACCAGAAATATGAGCGAACTGGGCGGTCTGGCCGGTGCTGCACCGCAGATGACCATAGCCTTGGTTGTTATCACCTTCTCCAGTATCGCACTCCCATTAACCAATGGCTTTGTTGGAGAGTTTCTTTTGTTCCTGGGTATTTTTGAGAGCACTAATCCTAATCATATTATTTACATGGCGATAGCGGGATTGGGTATTATTCTCGGTGCCATCTATATGCTGAACATGGTACAGAAAGTAGCTTATGGCAATAAAAAAGAAATGGCGATTGCAGATATGAGTATGAATGAACGCCTCAGCATTTACCTGATCCTTGCCGTTATTATCGTATTGGGCGTATATCCGAACCTGTTATTACAATTGCTGTAATACCGTTTGAACCCGAAGAGAAGTACTAACATAAACAAATTGCTTATTGCCTCGCAATAAATTTTATACAGAAGAATGAAACCATTAATAGCTACCGCAGTCTTTGCCATCCTGATGATGTTTGCCGCATTGACTGTAAAAGAAAAGAAGAGTTTTACGCACTTTGCCGCCATTCTGATGCTGGGCCTTGTAGGGCTTAATGTCTGGGAATTGGCAGACTATAACCGTCTGCTGGCCACTGCACAGGCATCTCCCGACCTGTTCGGTAAGATGCTGCGTGTAGACAATTATGCCTTATGGTTTAATGTACTGATGAGCTCCTGCTCTTTCTTTTACATCCTGCTGGTAGGTCGTAGTATTGAAAAAGTGGGCGTGCATGTTGGTGAATATTATGCCCTGCACTTCTTCATCCTTTGCGGTGTATTCCTTCTGTCTACCTATAACAACTTATTGATCCTGTTCCTGGGTATTGAGATTCTTTCTATACCTCAGTACATCCTTTCCGGATCTGATAAACGTAACCTGAAGAGCAGTGAGGCTTCCCTGAAATATTTCCTGATGGGCGCTTTCTCTACCGGTATTATGCTGATGGGTATTGTGTTGCTGTATGGTGCAATGGGCACTTTTGATATACACGGATTTAATTTCTATGCTACCGGTACTTTGAATATAATGGGTGTAGTAGGTGTATTATTTATGCTGGTCGCTTTAGGATTTAAAGTGAGTGCGGCACCAATGCACTTCTGGACACCGGATGTATATGACGGCTCGCCGACACCATTCACTGCGTTTATGGCAACCATTGTAAAGGTATCCGTATTCTTTGCATTCATGAGATTGTTTATGGAAGGCTTTGCCAACCTCGATCCATACTGGAAAGTTACCGTATTGGGTACGATTACGGTGCTGACCTTACTGATCGGTAATATTACCGCAGTGTATCAGCAGAGCGTAAAGCGTATGCTGGCGTACTCTTCCATTGCACAGGCAGGCTTTATGATGTTTGTTGTAATCGGAAGCAATGCCATGGCCATGAAAGGGATGATCGTATATGCAGTTGCCTATACACTCGCTACAGTAGGCATCTTCGGGGTATTACTGAAGTTGAAAGATTATACATACGATGGCTTTAACGGGCTGGCGAAGAAGCATCCTTTCCTTGCATTGATTGCCTCTATCTGCCTGATGTCCCTGGCCGGTATTCCGCTGACAGCGGGCTTCTTCGCAAAATGGTTTGTAATAGCAGCAGCACTGGAGCAGCCGGGTACATTCTGGCTGGTGATCTTTGCCCTGGTAATGGCTGCTGTGAGTTTGTACTACTATTTTAAAGTGATTATGGCCATGTATTTCAAAACCGGGGAACCGGAATTGATTACACCTGTAACAACAATGGACAAAGTAGTGATGGCTATCATTGGCAGTGCGGTTATTGTTTTTGGTATAGCTCCGGATATGCTACTAGCCTGGATTTAAATAAGAATATAGAATATAATAATAAACGGCAGCGGTATACCGCTGCCGTTTATTATATACCGCTGTTTGTTGTAATGAAATGATTGATAAACAGAAAACATAAAGGATGGAATAGGATATTTATGTCCCACTGTTTATATTTGTTGTTCTTTTATAAATAAAATCTGCAATGGCTTTAGGGGACGCCATCATCAAAGCCGGCATGTTGTATTAAATATATAGCCGGTAAATAAATGGCTGAATGAGTATGAGGAGTAATTATCGGAGTATTTTTTTGTTATGCCTTTCCATGTTGACGGGCATAGGTAATGTATTATGGGCAGGAAAGCATATTGATGATTTCCACATCCGGCATTTTACCACAGAAAACGGCTTGCCGCAGAGCAGTGTAAAGGGAATTGCAGTAGGCAAAATCGGTTTTGTATGGCTGGCCACAGAGGCAGGCCTTGTCCGTTATGACGGGCAGCGTTTTATGGTCTTTAATAAGACCAATTCCAATATGGTGAATACGCGTATCATTACCTTTCAGCGTGCAAGCATGGACAATTCTTTACAGGCTCTTATGGAAGAATCTACCTTCCTGCAGATCACAGATGGCAGACCCACTACATTATGTTTTGATGAGCAAAAGTTATTTCCTGCCCTGAAAGGAACTCCGGCCGATTATCAGCTGCTACCATATATGTGGATACAGTCCAATGCTTCTGATGCATTTGGTTTCGGGAGAATCAAGCTGGGCCTGGACAGAGATAATGCTTTATGTCTCGATTACCCACTGCGCAAAATTCTCTGGTATAAACAGAATAGACTTGCCAGGGAGTATGTCGTTCCTGTCCTGCAACAGGCCAGCCCTTTATTTTTCATTAATCAGAATGTATATATCCCCATAGTACAACACCGGCAGTTAAAAGCCATTCGATTCAATGCAAACCACCTGGACACCGTTCTGCTGAAAGGAGATATTTTAAAAGATCCCGATCGGATGAACAACCTGGCGCTGATCAATGAAGCCATGCAGCAAGTGTTCCTGCGTACGGAAAAAGGACTATACCAGGTCAGTGCTTTACCAGACGGTACCCTGCAAACGAATTTATTGCTTCAGGGCTTTAACCTGAAAGACAGCCAGATTACCGCGGTGTATTATGATACCCGGTACAATCGGATCTTTCTGGGCAGTGCATATGACGGGCTGTTCATACTATCACCCAAGCTGTTTAAAACCCTGACTAATGAGCAGACTGCTTCTGCCATATCAGGCAACGTGTACTACCATCATATTCCCCTGAATGATCATACCGTGATTACCGGAAAGGGTGTCGCCTTTAGCATAGAACCGGAGGCTACCTTCAGGTTGCCTTTGCTTGAGAATATTAAGGATCGTACCAATTTCGGCAGCATGCTGTATCGCGATCACGAGGACAGGATATGGTACGCCAGTGCACGCATTATCGGATATACAGACCCGGATATACAGAAGATACAGCAGCAATGGTTCATAGATGGCAGGCCTACCGCAATATTACCCATAAGCCCTGATCTGTACTGGATCGGTATGAGCAATGGCAAAATATATACCATCAATCCGAGGTCATCGGCACCCCCGGTTCAGCTGAATGATGCGGGTACGCATATATACTGTATGCTGCAGCATGGCGATTATATCTGGATCGGCACACGCAAAGATCTTTTGCGGTATGACCGGAAGACGGGTAAGCTGGAAGCCGTACCCAAACTCAAAGGTAAAGTAGTACGTAATCTGTATGCAGAGCCGAACGGAGATATCTGGATCTGTACTTATGAAGGAGGCCTTTTCCTGTATCGAAACGGGGATTATATTTCTTTTCCAAAAGACCGGCAGAAAGGTATGAATGCGGTGCATGCTATCGTTGCCGATAAGAAAGGGTTCTTCTGGTTAAGTACTAATGCCGGTTTATACCAGATCCGTAAACAGGACCTGATCGACTATGCAGACAAAAAAATGCGTACAATCTTCTTTCTGAAATATGATAAAACCAATGGCTTTAATACCAATGAGTTTAATGGTGGCGGCCATATGGTATCCTCACAACTGGAAAATGGTTATGCAACCTTTGCTTCAATGAATGGGATCGTGTTTTTTAAGCCCGATTCTATACTGGCAGAGCAACCCGATGCCGATATTATATTTGACTACATCATGCTGGACAATGAAGTGCTGAATATTGCAGATACAGTCAGCATCAGCAGGGACTTCTTCAATATGTCCGTCAACCTGGCTTCCCCTTATATGGGCAATCCTATAAATCTTCATATAGAATATCGTCTGGACAATGCCTCCTGGCTTCCGGTAGATAATATGCAGATCAGCTTTAACCAGCTGGCTGCTGGTAACCACACGCTGGAGCTGCGCAAGCGCTCCGGTTTTGATCATAAGTATAATTACAGTAAGCGACTGGTGCTATACGTACCCCCTGCATATTATGAAACCCTGGCATTCAGGATTGGTGTCATACTGGGTGTGTGCTTTCTGGTGGGGCTGGTCTTTTACCTGCGTATATTGTACCATACAAAACGAAATAAAGCATTGGAGCAGGCAGTGACAGAACGCACGGCAGACCTGGAAAAATCTATAGGGGCATTACAGCAATCGGAGCTGAATATGACACAGCAATTACTGTTCCAGCAACAACTCTCCAATAATATAGCACATGATATCCGTACGCCATTAAAGTACCTGATGATTGCTTCCCGGTATTTGTCAGATAAAGTACATCGCTCCGAAATGCCGGACAGGGAGGATGCATCAGGATTATTCTTGTCTGCCGAACGTATTTTTAATTATACCGACAGCCTTACACAATATCTGAAAGCAAAATCCATGATCGGCCATGCGCCGCAACCGGTGCATGTCCACTCCCTGATTGAACAGAAGAAGGAAACATTTGAGCTGGCCGCAAAAGAAAGACGTATACAGGTGTTGAATAAGGTATGTCCTAATTATGACCTGCATACCTATCCCGAACTGTTCGACATTCTCCTGCATAACCTGATGGATAATGCGGTGAAGAATACCGTAAAGGGCTATATTGAAATAAAGAATGAAATGGCGGAGGATTATCCGATCCTGGTGATAGAAGATAGTGGTATAGGGATGTCTGCTGAGCAGATACAGCACTACAACAGCTTTCTGCGTTCTGACCACAGCGCTGCCGTGACCAGCTACGTAGGTTTCGGATTCTTATTTATGAAAGATGCACAGACCCTGCTGGATCTGAAAATAGAACTGGAACCCGCTCCGTACGGAGGATTAAGAGTATTGCTGCATCTCTATAACTGTACATCATAAAACAAATAAGGGCCGGTAATTACCGGCCCTTATTGAATATTATATATCGGGGTTCTGATACGTCCTGATCAGGTTAAGGAGATCGGGAATATTGGAAATATTCAATTTCTCAAACACCCTGTTTTTATAAGTGCTTACAGTGCTCGAATGCAGGTTCAGCGTGTTGGAGATCTCCAGCATGCCCAGTCCCTGCGACAATAGCAATGCCACTTCCATTTCCCTGTTGGATAATTGCTTGAGCGGATTATGCTCTACACCTTTTTTATGAAGGCTTTTATCCAGGAAATAGTTCATCATATTCTGGCTCACAAATCGTCCTTTATCCAGCACATCTCTCAGTGCCTTATGGATGACGTGCAGCTCAGCATCTTTATGCAGGTAACCATCTGCACCATCCTGCAACAGGCGGGGAGCATACAGTTCCTCTGCATAGGCAGAAAATACAAGCAGCTTGGCAGTACTGCTTTCGGCTTTTATCCTCTTTACCAGGTTAATATTATCACAGCCTGGCATATTGATATCAGAAATAATAAGATCTGGCTGAAAAGATTTTATAGTAGTCAGCATAGAACTGAAATCTACAGCAGTCAGGATTTCTGCATTTGGATACACGTTTCTCACTATCTGTCCTACTCCAAACCGTACAACAGAATGATCATCAGCAATAAGAATTTTCATTGGGTATTATTATAATTCTAGGATCGTAGAGTACGAAGATATTGTTTTCTGGATATTACCAAAATGTTGAGTTAATAAAAAAAGTATAATTGAATCATAGTGAATTGTTAATGCATTTGATTTAAATGGGCACATGTATTGTACTGGGTAAAAAATGACAATTACTGTAGTAAAAATACTACACTTTTTGACACGGCTTACTACAAATTTAAAGGAAAGAGGGTTCTATCTTTGCACCCGCTAAAGCACAAAAAAGGTATATATAAGCCTGTTTAAATATGAGCTGTTTTGATAGCTATTATATGCCAACAACCCTTACCGAAGCAAAACTTAAGCATCACATTTTTCAATGTAATAATGCTGGTAACTCGGAAGTTTTCTATGATTGAAAACTATCGCATGAATTTATGTTATATGATTATGCTAAAGACTGAAGAGCTGTTCAGTACTTTACAATAAACATGTATAGCAAGTACCCATTATTATTTTCTCTCCTGGAAACAGGAGCAATTAGTTCTTGCCATAAACCGTACGGTAATTCAGTCATATATTAAATAATGCATTTAAATATGAGCTGTATATGAAGAGTACACTTATCTCAAAGGGATTCCTATGCCTATGTGCATCGTTAATGGGTCCCATCCTTGTTGCACAAACTCCCCTCACTGATGCAACCACCACTAGCACCGCTATCACACTCAGTTCCGGAACCAATGGAGCTAATGTTGTTGATAATGCCGTAAACACTTACATTAGCCTGAGTAGCAGCGGCACCTGCCGTATTGATCTGGGTAGTGCAAAAACGATTAAGGGTTATGCCTTGTCGAACACTGCAGAAACCGGCTTTAACCCCTCAAGCTGGCGTATTGAAGCCTCAAACAGCGTCAATAGCGGTTATGTAACCTTAGATACCCGCTCCGGAAACAGCTGGGAACAGCAAGGCTCCCGCAAATTCTTTAACCTGACCAATACTACGGCTTATCGCTATTACCGTATTGTCAATACCGCATCATCCCAGAAAATGTACCTGGCTGAAGCAGAGTTGTTCGAAGACTTTTCTATCAGCGGTAGTGTATTTCTGGACTATAATCTGAATAATAAAAAAGAAGTTACAGAGCTGCCGGTAATCGGCACTAAGGTATGGCTGAAATCGCTGACTGCTACAAGCCCTGTTGCTACGCGTACCACAGGACTTACCGGTGCTTATCAGTTCAGCGGATCAGAACTGGATGGCCTGGAAATCTTTACCGTAACGGCAAAGCCTTCTTTAAACCTGCAACCAAGAACTGAGCCGATGCCACAGTCTGGTCTGAGTTTCCCTTCGCTGACTGCCGATGGTAGTTACCTTTTTTCAAATGTACTGGCAAGTCAATATGGCATTGGCGGTGTGGTCAATTTCGGATTTTTACCTCCGACCACCACAGCCGCTGCTGCACAATTGCTCGAATATCCTAACCTGATTACAAATGCAGCTAACGGAACATTTGGCACTAGTGATACCAGTGATAATGCCTTCCTTAAAAACCACCCTAACACAAAATATTTTTCATTAACCAATAGCCATCCGGAATTATATTCTAATGTAACAGGTTATACTACAGGTACTAATTATACCTATCAGAGCGGAAACTATGGTGGCAGCGGTTTTCTGTGGGATGAAGGTAAATACCTGGTAACCGATTTTCTGGGCACCGTATTCCTGGAAACAGCAGGACCAAATCTGGGCCTGAGAGGTATCCTTAATAATATGAGTTACGGTTGGCGCGTATCGACAGGAGCGACTACCGGAGCCTGGAATGATCGCTTTCTTGCAGTGAATGGCAGTGGCCAGACGGATAGCAGCTTGAATGCTGTGATATTTGCAGATACCGTTTCCCTGGCAGCCGGAAATACCTACTCCATGGGCTTCTTTGGCAAGTCTGCAAATAAATGGCAGCAAGGAGCAACCGTTGCAAAACCATCAGTGGTTAAATATTTCGTGAAAAGATTATCTACCGGAGATACTACTGCAATGGGATCTATCACAGTAGAGCCAACTACGAGCGATGCTACCGATAGCATAAACTTTGGCTGGAATAAAGCATTTACTGATTTTATTGCACAATATAATGGAGATTACGGGGTTTACTTCCTGGTAACGTCTTCTGATATTGCCGGTAATGATGCCTATTTTGATAATTTCTTCCTGAAGAAATCTTCGTATAAAATCAGCGGCAGAATTTTTAATGATGCCAATGGTTTGACCAATGACCTGGTAGATGGTACACTAATCAGCTCCTTAACGAATAATCAGTTATATGCTTACCTGTTGGACCCTTCAGATAATCATATACTGGCGCAGAGCACGGTACAGGCCGATGGCAGCTATGTGCTTTTTGCACCGGAATACGGATCTTATAATGTTGCAGTAAGCACAAAAAAACAAATGAATGGCTCTGTGTTCTCTGCGACTATTACAGACAACTGGTCCTTCACCGGAAGCAATACCGGAATAGGAAATTTAATAGGACAATTATTGAACACCCTTGCCAGTAAAGTAGGCGTTACACCATTAAGCATCCTGACAGATATTACTGAAGTAAACTTCGGTTTTCAGCGATTGCCGATGAGCTATAACCGTACTAAAAATATAAGCGGTGCACCGGTAAAAGGAACTGCTTACAGCCTTTCTGATCTGCCATTACAGGGATCTGATATGGAAGACAATAGTGGCGTGCAGGCCAACTGGAATAACCGTGCTGCGGTGATCAATACCTTACCTACCAACGGATTTATATTGAAGTATAATGGTACTATGGTACAAGTTGGAGATACCGTATATAACTACAATCCGGCACTGTTGTCTGTAACACCAGGCAATAATACTCCTGCGGGGACCTTGCAGACAGTCTTTACCTATTCAGCTGTGGATGCGGCAAAACAGTCAAGTACCGCACCGGCTACTTATACCGTAAACTTTACACAACCTTTACCAGTAGAGCTCATCTCATTTACCGCTAAAGAAAGTAATGAATGTACTGTGATCCTGGAATGGGCTTCAGCAGAAGAGAAAAACTTCAGACACTATGTTGTAGAGCGCAGTGAAAACGGACGTGACTTTACCGCCATTGCAACTATAGTGGCAACAGGGTCTTACAGCGAGTATACATATAAAGATGCTACAGCTGCTTCCGGAAAATCATACTACAGATTAAAACTGGTTGATCATGATAACAGCATTGCATACAGCGGTGTAAGAACAGCAGTATTGAGCTGCAATAACAAACTGCAGGTATTCCCGACACAAACACAGGACCTGGTACAGGTGCAGGGTACACAAGCAGGATCAGTAATCCGCGTCATGGATATGAGTGGCCGCGTACTGATGGAGGAAACAGCTAAAGGTGCTACTACTCAGATCAGTTTAGCTAACCTGGCTGCGGCACAGTACCTGGTAGGTATCATCCGTGATGGACATGCCGAGTGGGTAAAAGTAATCAAGCAATAAGAGACTCCTCTCAGGGGGTGATTTGTATAAATAGAGAGTGCGAGAGGTGCCGGTTTTCCGGCACCTGTTTCGTTTTTAGAAATAATACTCAGCCGTTAATCCATAGGTGAAAATGAAATTTTCCCTCTTGGTACGACTGATCTTATTATAGTTTGCGGTGGTCGTAAAGTTAAGCCAGCGCCATAGCTTAACATTCAGGCTGGCATTGGCATTCAGTATATAATCATTCCGGTATTCAAGGGAAGGCTGGTAAAATCCGACACCTCTTATTTTGAAAATTTCTTTGTAATTATAATTGAATTGTACCCTTAATGAATTACGGAAGGTGGCATAATTCAGTATACTGGAATCGGTCTGGATAATACTGCTGGCTTCATAAATAATACCATTACTGATACTGATCCGGAAATGGGGTTTGTCCCACAAACGGTAAGCAATACCCAGCCCGCCCTGGAGCTGGTTTCTTATTTTTAAGGAATAGCTGGAGGTATGTGTCAGTAAGCCCCAGTAATAAAAATGAGGAAGCGTTTTATACAGATTGAAGTCCAGAGCAGTGTTCCAGTCATTATTACTCAACTTCGCAGGTGTTTTGCCATAGATCCAGCTGCTATTCGCATTCATCACAAAGCTGTTGAATTTCATGCCAGCCCTGATGCTGTTATTGAACAGCATTGTAAGTCCGTCATTGGTCTTGTTAAACGTGCCGCTGGCCTGCGCACCGGTTATATAATGCGTACTATCATTGAATTGTGCGGACGCCTGTGTTAACATAGCTGGAAGAAGAATACTACAGCATTGTAAAACCTTTATACCATTCATTATCATCAATATAGTTCAATGCTGCAAAGATAACTCATTGATTGACTTTGGGTTTTACTAAGGTTAATACCTTCGGACTGATCGCTCAGGGCCGGCCTTATAAATATGGCTTTACAAAAATCATTGGCTCGACGCGGATCAGTCGGAAACCAAAAAGTGTAAACTCAACTTGGGAAAAAGTAAAGAGCCCTTATCCATGGATAAGGGCTCTTTACTTTTTAGGATACCGGCGCTACTTCTTTGCCGATCTTACCTTTGATATATTGTATACCGCGGAAGTAATGCAGATCATCCATAATCTTCTTCTTCTGCAGAATGGTTTTTAGTTTGGCTAAGCTGCCCGATACCGGGGAAAGAATAAAGATGGAAATAAATAAAACCACCTTAAATTTTTTCAGCACCTTCTGCCTTGCAGGATCTCCCGGCAGGCCTAGCTTACGGGCATTTGCAGCCCAGTTGGGAAATAATCTTGCACCATTGCCTTCCATCACAATAAGGTTAGGACGTAATTGTATAGCCCCCTCAGCCAGTAGTTTCGGTTGCAGTGCATCATCTGCCTGTTGTTCCTGCAGCCAGTAAAGGATCGTATTACCAAAGCGTTTGCTGGCTTTAATATCCGTCATAGATACACCTGCTTCAGGAGACTTTTCCGTCGCTTCTTTCTGACCCTTCAGCATCCAGCGTACGATAGAAAGTGTAGACGCAATATTAGGATGTTTATCATCCAGTGCGATATTGCCCACCAGTCGTGCGTTCAGCTCCTGTAATCTATTTTTGACACGCTCCTGTGCATTCAGCCACATATTGCGACAACCGATTACCGTCACCACAGGCTTACCCTTCAGCACAGCAGACCATTCGCTTTGCAGAAAACTGTTGAACGGAATGGAAGGAGAGAGAAACCAGGGCTGGTAACCCAGGATCACCAGGTCATAGTCTTTCTCCATGATCTGTGGCATAGGATTTACCGGGAAAGTAATACCCAGCACCGATTCCGGCATCGCATCAAAAAAAGTATCGTATTGTGCCCAGGGAAAAGGGTAGGGATTCACAAGTGATATTGGTGCGAAGTCGATCTGCGCTTTATCTTGTATATCTGCACATAAGCCGGACAGGATATCTTTCATCTGCCCGCTTTGAGTAAAGTACAATACCAGTATTTTTTTCATACAGCTTGTTGTGGTTATACAACCGTAAGTTGGATATATGCGTAGATAAATCGTGCACTTTCAGGAATCATCATCAGTATCTTGTCACCCTTCTTCAATTTGTCTGAATGGAAGATTTCTTCCAGCATCAGAAAAGGAGAAGCAGAGCCTACATTACCTACACGTTCAAGGTTCGTAAACCAGATTTCATCCGGGATCGCCAGCCCTTTAATCGCCAGTCCTTTGTGGATTTCCTGGCGGAAAAAGTTAGAGGACAGGTGCGGAAGAAAATGCTGATATGAGGAAAGATCAATACCTCTTTTTGCAATAATATCTTCAAGAAATCCTACACCTTTTGCTACAATAAATTGTCCCAGTAACCGGGTATCCTGTTTTACCGCAAACACGCTCTGCGCGCGCCATTCGCGGGCATCCATATCTTTCCAGCTCACCACATTTCCATGCTCATCTTTATCGCTGCCTGCATACATACACGTCTCCAGTTCATTGCTGTAGGAGGTCATGTCTATCCAGTCAATACGCAGGGAAATACCATCTGTATTTGCCTGGTCGGAAAGATAAGCTGCAGCCGCACCATCGGAAAGCATATAACGCAGAAAATCTTTTTCGAAAGCAATATATCCGTTCTGATCAATGGCATCTGTTCCGTCAAATTCTCCGTCAAATTTCGGAGCATCCATCATGTTGGATAATTTTTCGGAACCAGTAGCAACGGCATTGTGTGCATCCCCGCATTTGATCGACAGGAAAGCATGCTTCAGTCCCTGTATGCTGGAGCAACAGGCACCGGAAGGACTGTATATTTCGGTCGGATGCGTATTCAGTAAACCCAGCGTCATCGCCGCATGCGAAGGCAGGATCTGATCCGGGAAGGTTGTACCGCAGGTCAGCAGATCAGTGTCTACCTTGCCGTCCGGAAACAGTTGTTTCACCGCTAGTGCCGTCAGTTCTGCATTGCTGTGGGTTGATTTACCTTCTTTAAATGCATAGTGGCGGCTTTTGATACCGTTATTGCGCAAAACAATCGTTTTAGCACGCGACGGTTTGCCGTTGATATATCCTAATACTTCTTCAATATCGCTGTTCGGAATGGGATCGTTCGGTAGATACTTTGCCAGTCTGTTGATATAAACTTCTTGCATAAAATTCCTCTTTTCAAAATGGAGCCCAAATTACATAAATATGTGCAAAGATCACTATTTTATATTGCCAATAATAGATTTTTTGCATATGTAAAGGCTACTTTGCTCAGATACCTTTTTAAGTGGGCAGATAAGACTCAAAAAAAAACGAAAAAGTTTGTTAAAGACAAATATTTTAGTAATTTGGCAGAAATTTAGAATTTTTTATCTTAATAATAATTATGAAAAAAAGAATTGTACTATTATCTGCGTTAGCTGCAGGTATGTTTTTCGGAAGTTCAGCCTTTGCGCAACAAAATCCTGAAATGATTGCAGTGTACCGTTGGTACAATCCTACGGATAAGACCTATGTGACTTTGGCAGATAATGAGTTCCAGGAAGGTCAGTTGTTAAACTGGAAATATAAAGATAAAACTTTACTATTCTATGCTTTTCGTGAGCCTGGCGTGAACAGAGTAGCGGTATACTCCTGGTTCAACCCAACTACTAAAGATCAGGTTTCTGTTACTGAAGATGAGTATACAGACGATCAGATGCTGAAAATGGGTTATAAAGAGAAAAGACTGCAATTCTATGCATCTAATACCCGTCTGGCTAACCGTGTAGACGTTTACCGTTGGTATAATCCAAAGACAAGAGACTGGATTACAATGCCTGAAGAAGGAAATACTGATGTATACTTCAAGAAAGGATATAAAAGAAAATCTTTCCAGTTCTACGGTGTACGCCGTGTGTCTGATGAGTCTCTGTATAATGCAGAACTGTAATTCAGATCATGTGCATAAATATTACTTGTAAGTGCACCCGCCAGGGTGCACTTTTTTTGGCTCTGCTAGGAAAGAATCGTAAATTTGTGCTTTATAAAATATACTAATTTAGAATCTATGGCTTTAGAAGTAACGGGTAAATTAATTGTGAAACAGCCTACCCAGCAAATAAAGGAAAACTTCTCTAAAAGAGAATTTGTGATAGAAATCTCACAACAAACCAATACGGGCATGACTTTTACTAACTTTGCTTCTTTCCAGTTAGTAAACAATGCCTGTGCTATGATCGACCAGTTCCAATTAGGACAGGACGTTAAAGTAAGTTTCGATATCAGAGGTAACAAATGGGAAAAAGACGGTCAGGTGCGTTATATCACCAACCTGAATGCATGGAGAGTAGAACCTGCTATGCAACAGCAGCAAGGAGGCTATCAGCAACCACAGCAACAATATGGCGGTGGTATGCAGCAAGCACCTGCTCAGCCATCTTACACGCCTCCTCAGCAGCCTCAGGGTCCTTCTTTCGATCCGGGTGCTGGTGACGATCTTCCGTTCTAAGACAATAACAATATATTTATCTGGTAGATATACCAATAAAGGCTTCCGATCGGAAGCCTTTATTGGTATTATTTATGAAGCATCATGCTTATTTCTTTTTCAGTTCATCACGGATCTCCATCAGCAGCTTATCTGTTGCACTTGGTTCTG
>Ga0256795_1000038_pt1 | contig 69617 bp, 49 predicted proteins | sample MC6MC0946MT_FD_186353 | JGI IMG/M metagenome (GOLD analysis project Ga0256795, IMG submission 186353) | Metatranscriptome of enriched soil aggregate microbial communities from Iowa State University, Ames, United States - MC6-MC0946-MT... | ecosystem: Environmental > Terrestrial > Soil >... | reverse complement strand
CGGTGGTCTATCCATCAAAAAAACTCGAAGAGATTCTTGGCAGGACTCTGGGTGTTCCGCTCTTCCAGGAGCAGGCCATGGAAATTGCCATTGTAGCGGCAGGTTTCACTCCTGCCGAGGCGGATGGCCTGCGGCGAAGCATGGCTACCTTTAAATCGCACGGTCAGGTCAGCGCCTGGCGTACCAAACTGGTGGAAGGCATGAAGGCCAATGGCTATGAAGAAACATTTGCAGAAAGGGTATTTAAGCAACTCGAAGGCTTTGGAAGCTATGGTTTTCCAGAAAGCCATGCCGCCAGCTTCGCACTTTTAGTTTACATATCATCCTGGATCAAATGCTATTATCCCGATGTATTTGCCACTGCACTGCTCAACAGTATGCCAATGGGCTTCTACCAGCCTGCACAAATTGTTATCGATGCAAAAAAACATGGAGTAACTGTACTGCCTGCTGATGTTAATTTTTCAGACTGGGACAATTTATTGGAAAAAGGAAATGGGAAATACTACGACATACGTTTGGGATTCCGCCAGATCACAGGACTGAGAGCGGAGGACATGCAGTTATTGGTAAAGCATCGCATCAAACCCTATCAATACCTTCATGAGCTCTATGATGCGGGCGTTTCTATGGCAGCACTGGAACGCCTGGCAGATGCGGACGCTTTTCGTTCTCTGGGGCTCGACCGGCGCAGGGCATTATGGGAAATATCGGCACTGCACCACCGGCCGGATGGCATGTTCAAGGGACAAGTTATCAGGGATGAAACAGAGCAACAAACGGTACTGCCCGAAATGAGCCTGGCCGATCACGTACTGCATGACTATAAAAGCACGGCCCTATCCCTAAAAGCGCATCCAGTAAGCTTTGCAAGACCAGAGCTCTTTAAAAGGGGCATCATGAGTACCGGCGAGCTTGATAACTGGCCCGATGGGACACTGGTCAAAGTCTCTGGTCTTGTACTCGTAAAGCAACGCCCAGGCACGGCATCTGGCATCTGTTTTATTACCATAGAAGATGAAACCGGAAACGCCAACCTTGTGGTTTTTCAAAAAAAGTTTGAACAATATCGAAAGGTAATCCTCCAGGCAAAGCTTCTGATGGTATGTGGCAAGCTGCAAAAAGAGGGAGAAGTAACACATGTTGTAGTAAGCCACTGCTATGATATGACCGCTCTTTTATATCCTGCATCCATGGGCAATAGCAATAAAAGCGATAAACCTGTGCAGGGCGAATTATTCCCGTCCAGGGACTTTAAATAGAACAAGAAAATGCAACAGAAATTATTTGATGATATAGAGCTGCTCCAACTGCCGGAAAACCTGATGACTTATACCCAGGGATTTATAGGCCAGGAAGAGGGCAACCGGTTGCTGGAACTGCTATTGACAACTGTTCCCTGGCAGCAGCATACTGACATTATGTACGAAAAAGAAATTGTCAGGCCACGATTGTCTGCCTGGTATGGGGACAGGCGCAAACGGGATGAAGGCAAGCGGGAGGCACTGCCCTGGCTGCCAGAGCTATATGATATTAAGCAACGAATAGAGCAACATACTGGTATCAGCTTTCAAGGCGTACTGCTCAATTACTACCGAAATGGAAACGACTCTGTTGCCTGGCATGCGGACAAGGATACCGCACCCGGATTAAAGACGGATATTGCTTCGCTAAGTATCGGCCAAGAGCGCAATTTCGATTTTAGGAACATCAATAACCATAGCCAAAAATACACCATCAAACTCGAACACGGGTCATTGTTATTAATGAAGGCCAATCTTCAGAAAGACTGGGAGCACAGGATAGCCAAGTCAGCTATTCAGATGAAAGCCAGGATCAATATGACCTTTAGGAAAGTTTTATTTTAAAACTATTGTGTCTCATTGTACTCCTTCATTATTGTTCAAATATTCATCCGGTGCAATTTCGAAGCCCAAAATCTCTTGAAAACTACTATCTGTAATAAAACTAACCTGAAACCATATTTTTGCTTCAATTTGTGCTGCAACATAATACCTATTCCAATTATGATCATAGATACTCAGGTCTTCCATATGCAGAGCTTCGGATTTAGATACAAAAACATCAAGAAGACAGGTTATTGATACATTCATAGTAATCGAAATTTGATGATTTGCTAATAGCTCTGCTTTAATATCGTTATAAATGTAATCTTCATAGATACTATCAATAGTCGGGTCTTCAAAAGCATCGCCAAATCCAATATCGTCATTGTTTAATGAGGAAAGAGGCAAGGTATTAAGTATTAATGCTTCAACTCCTTTTCTCAACTTGGCGGATGAGTTCTTAGGGTCAACAAACAAGGCGGTCACTTCATTCGTAACAATATTCTCTGAATGTATTTGCATAAGATCTGAGGCATTATCTAAATTTCCAACAATTTTAACGACAGCTGCATCTACGTCTATATCTTCCAATTCTTCAATTAAGTCATCATGAAGTTCGAAATCTGCACCTTTGCAGAAATCTACGTGGTTATTAGAGACAAGCATTATCCGGGCATCAGTCAAATTTGGATGTCCAGAATACCTTGAGGCTAAATCCATTATATTTCCCCATATAACTGCATCAGGAAGCCCGGCGCCATTGCGATCAAAAGGCTTCTTACGTAAAACAGATTTCTTTAAAACTCTTTGCATCTGCTCCGGCGATGAAGGACCCAGAATAATACCGCTAAGATCACCGATCCGCTCCAAAATAGATTTTTTATAGCTTTTAATTACCTTCTCGACAGAGAGGATCTCTTCCTCAAGAATAACAGAGATACCAGTAGCGTCCTGGATAATCTTCGCTGACTTTTGCAAGTCCTTCAGGTTCTTTTCTACATTCTCTCTATAATGTTTGACCATTTCTTCCAAAACTACTTCGGGAAAACATAATTGATAGCCCTGCTCCTTTGCTTTTGAAGCAAGCTTTATGATACCACTCTTTTTTAACAGTAAATCCGAATTAATTGAATTTGTATCTATTACAATGTACATCTAAATTATTTTATTGCCCTATTAGTAAATAAATTTAATGGCTAGGTGTAACAGCGGCCTCTATTCTCTCCCGGCCTTTAAATTCACACCTCTAAACGTTCTACCATCAGAACTTGTGATTTGAACTTTTCCTTCGCTACTATACATGTTAAGCTCAACATCCAATTGATCATGCTTCTAATCGACCTCCGGCTATACTCGCTTAGTGATAGAAATAAAGGCAGTAATAAAATGTAAATCTTCTTCATGGCTATATAAAAATTTATTGGCTGGATGCTGGCTGGTCTAGGCCCAAGCTTGGCTTCAATTTGCAGGTGCAATCTTATTTCTTCTCCTCCCGACCGGTTTTATAATTATCAACTGTGATGCGTTCAATTTTTTTTGCCACCTCCTGAGGCGAATAGACTTTTAATATTATTGAAATATTGCTTATAAAAGCAATGGTAACTATCGCTGTTATCGTCTTGCTCCGATAATTTGAATGTACGATCAACAGAATTAAAAAACTGACGAAGAAGACCGCCAGGATAGCAATCTTGTGCCACACAGCATTAAATGCGTCCGTCCAGATACAACAAGACAGGATAAACAATGCGCAGGTAAGCAATAAAATCCACCAGGCACTAACTTTTTTCCGGGCTGCCTCTGTTCCCAGATAGCAGGCAAGATCGCAGCCTCCCTCCTTAAAAAGGAGCCTGATATCATTAGGGTCACCCACAACGTCTTTTACTTTTAGCTTGCCCATCTCCGCATCATTTATTCAAGGTGTTTTGATAAAAAACCATTCAGTTCGTTTCTTGCTTCCAGCAGCCTGCTTTCCAGCTTCTCATATTCAGCCTTCAGCTTTTCGGAGGGTACTCTGGTCCTAACGAATGCTTCGGGCTTTCTATACATGGCTACATTAAGATTAAAATCCTTATCCGCTATTTCTTCCGCACTCACCAACGCCATTAAGGGATCTTCAACTGCTGCTGAAGGCATTCTCAGGAACTCCAGCCATTCAGATATCTTATCTGTCTTTAAAACGGCTTGTCTGCGACTTCTATCTGCTTCAGAAGAGGCATCTCCGAGCAGGATCTTATCGCCTTCCGTCCGATCATTATTGAGGCCAACCATTACTGTAGCAATACCGGTATATGCGAACAGTCCACTAGGTAATGAGATGACCGTATCAAGAATATTATGTTCCACAAAACGCTTTATCAATTGCTTTATAAGCGAGCTCCCAGACAGAAAGATTCCAGGCAACAGTACCGCAGCCTTACCGGTCTTTGACAGGCGGGTCAATATATGGCACAGATAATATACATCCAATCGATTGGATTTCGTTGCCAGATCAGACCACTCCTCTGAGATATCATCAAACCTTTGGCGGCTTATCATTTTACCAAATGGCGGATTGCTGATGATAAAATCAAATTCTCCCTTCACCGAACCGGGATAATGATCCTCTTCCATTAAGAGATCAAATTCATTCGGTGCAAATAAGAGCCGAAGCTTTGCAAGCTTCCATCCTAAACCCGCTGTCGAAAATCCAATCACCTTTTTAATAGCCGGCAGATACTGAACTGCCTCGGCCAGCAATCCTCCGGATCGTGCAAATGGATCATATAAAGTTCCCTGCTTGTCGCTTCTCAGGTAAGCCGCCATAAGCCCGGTTATAGAAGCAGGAGCAATATACATTTGATCTTCCTTTTGTCCTGTCGCCATAAATTCCTCCAGTTGCTCGAATACCGCTTGCATAAAATGAACAGTATCCATTTCCATATCTGACCATAAACGGTTCCATACGATCACCATAAACCTTAAATATGAACCAGGTGTCCGCTCCATTAATGCCTCATCGATTACAAGCGCTCCTTTCCATGCTATACCTTTGTACTCTTCCCATGCCTTCAGTGCAATCAAAAATTTGGCTTTATCAAATGGGTCCGCTATTTCCGAGAACAAAAATAAAGACCGTTGCTTTCTGACCGTAGCGGTTAACGGATTATTCTGCTGCATATTCGATAAGGCCAGCAACGATACAATTGAGAGCGTAATGTCATAAAAAGTCTGAGGATTATGGCCCAGCAATTGATAATCGCTGTATGTTTCCGAAATTGCTCTTTTAATCTTTGCCTCCATTATCGCGTGTATTTTTGAACATGTTCCCAAATATAACTGTCATTAAACTCTTCCTTCTTCTTTATCAATTCCTTCATTAATTGCAGTTCATTGCCGGACCTTCGAATAAACTCAAGAATATGTTCCTGCGCATCCAATGGAATTAGCGGTACGGGCAACTGGCCAAGTACTCCTTTTGTTAAGGTAGGAATAACACTGCCGACCATATTCGCCGAAAGGTAAGTCTTTGCCTCTTCTTGATTAAGGTACCAATTTAAGTATCCAGGCAAAAGTGACGACTGGGGTGTTATTACATAAAAAGCCGTCGTCGCTATTACACGCGGCATTTGACCAGTATAAAGCAGTGTCCCAAGACGTGTTCCTTTATTTACAACAATAATTTCGCCTTCCTTCAGCAGGTGACGTTCCAACTGCGGAACAGCATGCGCATCGACCCTAGCGATGTTACCTTCAATTTTTCCATCAACGATATCCTTCGGTAGCAAAACAGCTACATCGCCTTTCAGATATTCATCCAGCCGAACCTTAAAGGTCTGCCCGCTTCTTATATAGCTACACTGTTCAAGTAAAACAAATTCTCCATTCATAATATAGAATTTACACAAAGGTATCAAGCATAAACCAAATATCCAAATCTATATATGCAATATAGAATTTTAACTTAATTTGATGTCAACTATTAAAGTATCAGTTTTAACCACCGACCTTTGCCACATTTGCTTCTCATATGGAAGCTGAAGGATACCGCGTGCTCCCCTTCCTTATTCCAGCTGCAAGTGTCGACGTACCCCACCGGCGCGAGCGCATCTGGATTACTAATTACGCCGAGTGCCACGATGATTACCGACAGAAGTACCCGGGCGGGCCATGGGCAAGAGAATCCGCTGGAGGGCATCTATCAGCAGAACAATAATGCAACCGGACAATCTTGCCGAACAGCTGGAGATGATCTTGCGTAACAGAACAATGACTAGATCTCTGCTTCCAACACCAACGACCGGGGCAAACCGCAACAGCAAAAATGCAGTGTAGAAAATAGTAGCTGCCTACCAAAAACACAGGATAGCATTGGGAATAGCTCAAGTAAAGGAAATTTCCCTGGGGATATTGCCCCGGGAATTCGAAATATGGCAACAGCTGCCTCCAAAGTACAAGGCGTTCAGACCATAGGATCCGATATTGACTTTGTTGCTTCCGACTCCAATAACCAGAGACCACAAAAGGGGCCAGAACAACAGAAGCACTAATAAAGGCTGGAAGGAGCTGGTCGAATTCCCTGCCGGATATTATTGCCCGGACTGGGAAAACTTTTCAACTCAGTGCCAACTTTTTTCAAGAAATGATGGGCTTTCCCATCAATTAGTTAACCCTTACCATTCATGCGAGCGTACCAAATCCATAACTCAAGAAAAAATCGGAACGATTCCTCTTATCAGCTGATCTTCAACATTCTCCCCTCCTATTCTTTGTTCATAAAGCCACTTTCCAACTCGCCTTATACAGAAATATTTAGTGTACACTATAAAAGTATGAATTTCCAACTGCTCACATCATGATTTTTACACCAAATAAAACCAATTGTAAAAATCAGTTTATGTTATGGAAATAGAATTAAAACGTATTGCATACAATCCGCGCCTGGATGAAAATGCATTTGCAGCCAACTTATTCATTGCTGGTGAAAAAGCAGCAACAGTGAACAACAGAAACGGGAGCACCCAATATTTCCCGGTCAATGAAAGAGGCATGGAGCTGGTGACCGAAGCTGAAGAATTCCTCAAAAAACTGCCGACAGAAAAGAAAATGGTCGAAGGCCAGGAAAAAACCATTAAACAGACCCTAACTACACAAATAGAAAAGCTGTTTGCCAATCACATTGAAAGCATTGAACAACAAAAATTCAACAAAAAGGTCGAGCTGCTCCAAAAAAGGAACATCGTCTTTGGCGTACCCGGCAAATACCAACGGACTCATTTAATGGCAACTCCTATAGATGTGCTTGCCTTAAGTCCCGGAGGGCAAGCCCTTATTTCCGAAGCGATCAGTAAAAAGATCAAACCAGTTATGCTGGAAATGGAGCAGATCCTAAATACCAATATTCCCAAAAATGTCCTAATAGAAACATTGGGTGAGTCAGTTCAGGAAACAAGACAGGAACAGGTTATTAAAGAAACGAAAGTCCAGAAAAAAAATACTGGAGTAAAGCTTTAGGCAGGAACCAAAACTAAATTTCTATCTGTAAACAATAGCGTTAAAGAGCAATATGAAAATAGAATTGAGGAATATTGAATACAGCGAACGGCAGAGCGAGGAAACCAATTGCTTTATAGCAGACCTTTTCATTGATGGGAAGCTGGCAGGCACCGCCCGCAACAACGGTCATGGTGGTAGTACAGATTATTCTCCAACTGGACCGGAAGGCAGAAAACTGATCGAAACTGCAGAGGAATATTGCAGATCGCTGCCAGCGGAAGAGCATGAGTATGATGGGCAGCAGTTCACTTTAGATATGGATCTTGAACTCTATATTGATAAACTACTTGGAGATTATCTGAGCAGCCTTGAGCAAAAGAAGACGGAAGCTAAAATGAAAAAGAATATCCTGGTTAGCAGTGATCCAGGAGCGTATTATGGATATTTTGAGCTGGGCCATCCAATCGAAGCACTGATTACAACTCCAAAAGGAAAGGAATATTTATTACATACCCTTCGTGCAATTGTGCCTCAGATGAAGGAGCAGGAAAAGATCATTAATACCAACATCCCCGAGCAAATTCTGAAAGAAGCAGGGCTACGCGAAGATCAGTATATGCCACAAAAACTACAAGGTAAGTCAAAAAAAGAAGCTTCAAAACAACAGAGAAAAAGACCATAGAAGTAGCATTAAAAGGAGGCATCACACCGGTAAATTTTCGGCGTCCCTATTAAAGGTTCGTAGAACCGGAAGCTGTGTTCTACGAGCAAAAAGCGAGGTGAAAAACCGTCTGAAATGCCCCGGTCTGACTTTGGAATGCCTTTTCGGGCATCAGCAAGATGTAGGTTTGTCCGACACGGCCAAACCATCTTGCCTCCGCTTCCGGTGGTGCGGAGGGGAAAAATCCTCCGGAGTCGGATTTTTTAAACCAGGATCAGGAAAATGGAGCAGGTGAAGATTGAAGAGGGTCTATTAAAACGGATCACATTCCGTATGAGCAATGAAGAATGGGAGAAGCTGGAGAAGATGCTGAAAAGGAGCAGGCACAGGAGCATGAGCGAGCTCATCAGGGCTATGCTTTTCAAGGGAAAGGTTATAGTTGTTTCTCATGATGACAGCCTTGATCTTACGATGGAACAGCTATCTGCTATACGCACGGAACTGCACCGGATCGGGGTCAATGTTAACCAGCTAACGGCTAAGTTCCATAGTGAACCAATGGCGGAAGGGAGATTGCTACAGGTTAAGGAGATACAGGATGAATTCAAGGAGATGGGGAAGAAAGTGGAAGAATTGATGCGGATCATAAAAAAACTTTCCTACAGATGGTTGCCAGAATAGCAAGCGGAAAAAGTATCAGGGGTGTGTTGGTTTACAATGAAAAAAAGGTTGCCAGCGCCGAGGCACAGCTCCTGATGGCTGCGGGGTTTCCGAGAGAGGGAACTGAATTGTCCTTTAACAATAAACTTCATCGTTTTGAAATGCTGGCGCGACAGAACGAACGGACAAAGACGAACACGCTGCATATTACGCTGAACTTCTCGAGAGAAGACCGCCTTGACAATGACAAGCTTAAATGCATTGCATCAGACTATATGGACGCCATAGGATTCGGTGCTCAGCCATTCCTGGTATACCAACATTTTGATGCTGCCCACCCCCACATCCATATCGCCACGGTCAATATTGCCGATGGTGGACAGCGTATAGAAACCCATAATATAGGCAAGAACCGGTCCGAGAAAGCACGTAGAATAATCGAAGACCGATACAATCTGGTAAAGGCGGAAGAGCAGAAAAAGGAAGCTGCCTATGTCCTCAAACCGGTAGATACCGGAGCAGTCCTGTATGGTAAATCCCCAACAAAAGCTGCTATTTCCAGGATGGTAAGGGAGGTTGCTGACAGCTATTATTTTACGTCCTTCGAAGAGTTCAATGCAGCACTCCGTCAGTTCAATGTTACTGCATACCGTGGAGAACCCGGCAGCAATATGTTTGAAAAAGGTGGCCTAACCTATCATTTGTTGGACGGGAAAGGGGAAAAAGTCGGTGTCCCGATTAAGGCGAGTGCGATCTACTCCTCCCCTACACTCAGGAACCTGGAAAAGAAATACGGACCGAACAAGGAGACAAGAAAGCCTTATGGCCTGAGGCTGAAGCACCAGCTGGAAAAAGCCATCAAGCAATCCACAGATGCCGGGAAGCTTCAGGCAATGCTGGAAGAACTGGACATCAGGATTCTGCTTTACGTAAGCGAAGCAGGCCAAATATACGGGGCAACCTTTATTGATAATGCTACAAGGACGGTTCATAAAGGTTCCAGTCTGGGGAAGGAATACAGTGCATCTGCCTTCTTAATGCGAACCGGGCTAAGCCTGGAAGAGCTTACTGGCCTGCTTGCAAAACCAGATGATGCAATGCATGATCTTTCGGAAAATACTTCAGGCCATAACGCCATACAGATGGTCATTGATAAGCGGGCGGTGCCAGAAGAAGCAATTATAACTGTTGCGGAACCAATGGCAAAAAAACAGCAATTAAGAAGATAGAAATAAGGTAATTCTTAAGCGGAGGAGTGGAATGAATACCGGGGAGAATGCGGAAGCGCTAAGAAAAATTATTGATTTTATCAGGAAAGTGAGCATTATGCTCCTTGGCCTGCACTATTATGTATACTGTTATGCTGCCTTTCAGCTATGGGGCCTTACCCATAAAATTGTAGCGCAGCTTTTGGGCGTTATCGGCAATATGGGATTGTTCCATCATTTCTATATTTCCAAAACTGCTGCTTTATTCCTGCTGCTGATCACCCTGATCGGGGCCAAGGGTAAGAAGAATGAAAAGCTGAAACTATCGGTTGCCCTGAGACAATTCATAACAGGATTTATAGTTTATGTGCTAAGCTACCTGCTGCTAAAATTAGAGGCAGCCCCCCAGGTGCTGGCCGGGCTGTATATATCTGTCACTTCTATCGGCTACCTGTTGATCCTCTATGGAGGCAACCTTCTTTCCCGGATCATCCGCAACAGGCTGGACACCGATATCTTCAACAAACTGCAGGAAACCTTCCCACAGGAGGAGCGGTTGCTGGAGAATGAGCATTCTATTAATCTTCCGGCACAGTATAATTTAAAGGGGAAAATCCGCAAATCATACATAAACATCATTAATCCGTTCCGGGCGCTACTGGTTGCCGGTACGCCCGGGGCTGGTAAAAGTTATTTCGTGATTCGTCATGTGATCACCCAGCATATCAGCAAAGGATTCAGTGTCTTTTTGTATGATTTCAAGTTCGATGATCTTTCCATCATTGCTTACAATGCCTTCCTCAAATACAAAAGCCGCTATAAGGTTGAGCCTAAGTTCTATGTAATAGACTTTGACCATATCTACCACAGATGCAATCCCTTATACCCGGAGAGCATGACCGACATCACCGATGCTACGGAGAGCAGCCGGACGATCATGCTGGGCCTCAATCGTGAGTGGATCCGAAAATCCGGGGATTTTTTTGTGGAGTCCCCAATCAACTTTTTAACTGGGATCATCTGGTATCTGCGCAAATATAAGGACGGAAAATTCTGTACCCTCCCCCATGTCATTGAGCTGATGCAGATGCCTTATGACAGCCTGTTCCCGGTGCTGCGTACTGAGCCGGAAATTGAGGTGCTGATCAATCCCTTTGTTACTGCCTATGTCAACGGGGCCATGGAGCAGCTCGAAGGCCAGGTAGCATCGGCAAAGATTACGATGGCAAGGCTATCTTCCCCAACTTTGTATTATGTACTTACGGGTAATGATTTCACACTGGACATCAATAATCCAGAAGATCCTAAGATCGTTTGTGTAGGAAATAATCCCCAGAAGACACAGGTTTACGGAGCCGTACTTTCGCTCTACGTGGCCAGGATGCTGAAGCTGGTAAACCAGAAAGGAAAGCTGCCCAGTTCCCTGGTTTTTGACGAATTCCCAACGATTTATATTGGCGGGGTTTCGGGCATAGAAGGAACGATAGCCACTGCCAGAGGGAATAAGGTGGCTACAACTCTGGCCGTACAGGATATATCGCAGCTACGCAAGGATTATGGTAAGGAAAGTGCCGATGTTATCTTCAGTATCGTGGGCAATATTATCAGTGGCCAGGTAGTTGGGGACACTGCTAAAACGCTGAGCGAGCGGTTCGGAAAGATCATGCAGGAAAGGGAAAGTCTTTCTATTAATGCCAGCGACACCTCTGTTAGCAAATCCACACAACTGGAATCCGCTATCCCCGCCTCTACCATATCAAACTTGAGTTCGGGCGAATTTGTCGGTGCTGTAGCAGATAATCCTGAACAGAAAATCCAGCAGAAAATATTCCATTGCGAAATCATCAATAACCATGCTGCCCTGGCAGCAGAAGAGAAGGCTTATGTCCCTATCCCGAAACCCAGAACTGTTACACCGGTAGAAATAGAGGACAATTACCTGCGCATCAAGGACGAAGTTGCAGCCATTATTGACGAAGAGATGGAACGCATATATAATACTCCTGAACTTGCCCACCTGCTGGTATCAAGGGACGACTAAAAAGCAAAATATAATCATTAAAGAATATGGGAAGAGAAATCAGGAAAGTGCCAAAGGGATGGAATCATCCAAAGGACACACGGGGTCGTTACAGGCCAATGTTTATTGAATCTTATGAACTTGCATTAGAAAAATGGTTGGAGAACCATAGATTATGGGAGATTGGTAAACATCCGGCCCAGATGGAATACCCGGAAGAGACTAAAGACTGCAGATTTTATGCGGAATGGTCCGGTAATCCGCCTTCTGTGGAATATTACAATCCCAATAAATGGTCTTTGAAGGAGGCCAACTGTTACCAGGTATATGAAAACGTTACTGAAGGTACGCCATTAAGCCCGGTTTTTGAAAGCCTGAAGGAAGTGGAAAGCTGGCTGGTGGACAGCCTGGATTATGACTGGAGCTCAGCCAAGGAGTTCTGCAGGACCTACTACGCCCCTACTTTCACTGGGACTATGCCCGCCAGCTGGATAAATGCACCAAAAGAAGCAGAAAAAGGGAAGGAAATTAAAAAAGTAGTTCCTGTTGTCCGTAATAATAAAAGGAGCCGGGGTCTTTGATGTACGGGATAACTTAATAAAAAAGCAACATGTAAAAGAAAATAATATTTGAGAACGTTCCAGGAAATCACTTGTTCTTTCATTCGTTAAAATTTTATAATCTCTGTCGACGTATTTAACATTAATGATTTTGATAATTGGGACTACTATTATTCCATGCCTGTTACCGATTAATATCTTAAGTATTGGCTCTGACATTCTTTTAGGGACCGTTAGGGATAGTATTGGAAATCCCGGATTGAAACTGGGAATTTAAACGGGCAGCCCGGCCCGCAGGGAACGGCAAAAAAAAAGCAGGATACCCGAAAGCACCCCGCTTAAATTAACGCTCTCACTGGCCAATATCGGAATAACATTGATTATTTCATAACAAAATCGACATTCGTAAAATACACCATAGCGCTTACCAGATAATCTTTTAACTTAGCCCGATGCCCTCTAACTATACCATTAAAATCAACAATTTATCGCTTGAAATCATATCCATGAATGCTTCACTACCTAAATTATTTCAGGTTTTTGTCCTATTGGATAATAAAAAGACACGGTTTCACCTCCAACAAACAGAACAAGGCAACCTGGGTTTTGCTATGCCCGAAGCTTGCCCTGCAGAACTTCTGGCTATAGAAAAGGAAATTGCTGCGAAGGTGGTTGCAAATTTTACAGCAACTAAATAACCATCATTATTAGGGTTATCTATTATATTTCCTTAACAACATATTAATCAATAAGTCTATACATTTGATATATATGTTATAACTATACACAACCATCGAGCAAATCACTTACCTGCACTTAAATATGGCGCAGATAAGCTTTGTTCGAAATTTGGACTTTAAAATTTATATCTCATGTCTAGATAATTGGTAGGATTCTATTTTAGACTGGCTGTTTCCCTTTAACTCATTTCCATCAAGATAATAAAAGCCACTGAAATTGTGTTCTATTCTGGGGTTATGGTCATCATCCGAATTATTATTTGAAAGAATACGTTTTTCCCCGTCAATAACCCAAAAGATTCTCAGATTTTCATCTTTCAGATGCTGCAATAAAAGGTCTTTTCTCACAAGAAGGCATGAAGGTCCATAATCATTCACCGAAGGATCAAAGCAAGCAAGAGCTCCATCCTGTGTAACCAATTCCCCTTCATTGTGAGAGAATTTTAAATCCAGGCCTTCTTTTAACTGGCTTGATGGTTTAAAAAATGTTATTCCTTGATTCACAGAAAAATCCGTTCCTTTTTCCCACATAATGTATTGGGTTGGCTGATGCACTTGCGCAACGTCCTGACCAAGTTTATTGCTGTAAATAGTTCTGTCGCCATTACCACCATAATAATAATGCTGAAAAAACGCATATGCCGGAGACCAATAATACTCACGGCTAAACAACTGTGTCTGATAGGCCGGTTCAGGTAAATCATCATTGTGTTTATCACGTTGTGGAATCCAGGACTCAACATTCACAAATTCATCGGCCGGAGTCATATATGCTGAAATATATTTGTATAAATTTTTTTGTGGATTTTTGTAATCTTCAGCAGCAATTTCAGGTTCCTGGCTCTGACTGATATGAATGTTTAAACAAACCCATTCTATACCATCTTTGTCCGTAATGAGAATTTGTTCCCTGTCTGAAGGCAGATCTTTATCAGTCTGCATCCATTCTTTATTAGTAAGCTTAAAGTTTAGCTTCTCTTTGGGTATCCACCAGCACTCATGTTCTTCCGGAATCTCCTGTTGATTCTTTGTATTTTTAATGATCATAGAAACATCAATATCCCGTACTCCAGGTTGCCATGCTCCCTGGTAAGGTATGATGGCTTTTCTGTCAATCTCACTTGTCATTGGTTCAACATCTGCGACCCTGGCAAGGATTTCATGTAGTGCAATCCACTGATATTTTTTGCCGATTCTTTCTTGTCCATCGCCATGGCCATATGTAGCATCGTAGTTTCCATGCATTTTGATGTCGTATCCTAACTCAAAAATACGTTGGATAGCATAATTGCTTAATGCTCCGTCACTAACAGATTTCCAGTCAGAAAGTGCGCGGCCGAAAACATAACGCCCGAAGTCACCGTACCTTGCAGTACCCCTGCCATATTCTGTGGTCATGGAATCAAGGATCTTGTTTTGATAGTGGTATTTTATATGATCCTTACTTTCCAGTTTATATTTTGCATCTATTTCCGCATTGGTCGGACACTTTGAAATTGGTTCACTCGCAAAGGGCGGGTTACACTTTTTTACATCAATCTGCCCTGACAATCCCTTTGCTGCCGCAAAATTGACAATCCCGGATGCATAATCACGTAAAAGGACATGAGGATAGACCATGTCTTTATTGAAGATTGTTGCATAGATATATGAAGACAGTGAAGTCAGGAAATCCAATTTTTCTGCCCTTATGGAACAACCATAAGCAATCCCATAAAGTCGCTCGTATACATAGGGATCATTAACTCCTTCAAATTTCTGCAACAATGGTATCAGCAAATGTTCTCTTTGCCTCATCAAACAAATAACCGACTTTGTAGCACTATCCCTGATATTACGGTCCGGGCTGACTAAAAACCAGGAAAGTGCAATCGCAGATAGCAGAATACTATCATCAGAAATTTCTTTCCTGTATAGATCCTTCCAGGACCAGTCAATAAGGCGTTTTACACCGGAACCTTGATTTGAAAAGTTGCTGGTTAACCAGTGGGAATAACCACAATCCCTTTCTGCTAACGATTTGTCCATTAAAATTGCATGCAGGTATTCAGCATTGTAGGGGTGTCCGGGAACACTGGAGATCAATAATATGGTTTCCATAAAAAGCCCGTTCAGATGATGTTTTGGCATCACCTCCCTTAAAAACACCCTGAATGTGCTTTCTGGTTCACTGCTAAGATTATCAGACTTCCTCCAGACTATGCTCGTAATGAAAGCCTCGCAGATAATTAAACTTTCCCTGACATGCGGTACAAATTCAAAAAATTCCCGGTTATATTTTTCCGGAATCTGTATGCTTAAGGCCTCAATAAGACCTGAATTAATATTGCATGATTGCTCGTCTTTGAAATATTCATACAAAATTCCTCCCTCCAGAAAAGCCTTGGATGGCTCGTCGCTTAAATCTGCTATTAGAATGCTTGCAGTAATATGATCCAGGAAGCGTTCATACATGAAGTATACTCCCTCCTCTGTACTATGATCTTCTTTAGTGAAAATATTCCTTGCCAAAACACCTTCGTCAATTAATTTTGATGTTAACAATCCGGGACTATTGGTAAGTTTCGCTACTTCCAGTGCCCCTACAATCATTACAGCCCTTGTATAAGGTATGTAGCCTTTATTTGTCGTTATAATCTCTTTTGCTATTGCCTCTACAGCTGCGCGGACCACTTTTATCCCCGGGTCAAAGTTCATTTGAGAAGCCAGTTTATTGTTCACTGCATCAAGAAAAAAATCAAGTATTGCTGTAATGCCTTCATAGCCGGCAGGTATTTCATCCAGTCCTTTCGCTGCTAAACCGTCACAGAACAATTTGAGGAATAGGGGACTTCTAAATTCGGGGTGTAAAAATGGGATGGAAGGTTTTTTAATGCCGTAATTATCGAAAAAATGATCTGAAGCTTCGTACTCAAAATCGGAAAATCCATAATGGGTAAGGCTTGAAGCCAGATTTTCACCATAAATAGTATTATCCACGATCAAATCATGGTAAGAAGTACGCACGGAAACGATCAAACCAAGCCCCTCAAATTGCGCCACTTTTTTAATGAAGCTCTTTAAACTCCCAGGCCAGATATCTTTCCCCATTCCTTCATTTATGGCATCAATAACTATGAAAATGCGCTTTCCTGTTAATTGCGCTTTAATATTTAATTTCCCTAAAAATTCATCTTCTGTAATTTGAAGGTTAAGTTGCCTTTGAATTAATTGGTGCCAGGGATTATCAGCACTAACAAAATGCTGACCCAGCAAAAGAACAGTTTGATATCCCTGTTGTTGAGCCCGGCTACAAAAATCACCAAGCAAATGACTTTTTCCATAACCAGCCTCTCCGTCAAGTATTAAAAAGGGCCTGTTTGTTAATTTACAGTTTTCACTTGAAATGAATTGAGTAAATCTATCAATGGAATTTTTAAATGAGTAAATTTCATGAATGGCGTTGTGGTACGGTTTAGTTCCATAGCTGGGGGTAGGTTTTGCCTTTTCTTCGCTTTCCTGAGCTTCATAAAATATATCCAGGCATTCATTCAAAAGTATTTTAATAGATTTACATGCAAGTGTGATAGGTTCAAAATTCAACTTTTTAAACCCTTCTACTTTTAATGCTAAATATGAAACCCTGAGTTCTTCCAACAAAGAATCAATTTTCACTTTGTGGCTTTCGGTTAAGGCAGGCCCAAATGCCGCATAGCAGGATCTCCTACTTTTAAATATCTTTCCCAAATCCAGATCCATTTGCTTTTTAAACCTCCTAGTACGTAGTAATCCTTCCAGGTTTTGGGCAATCGGTAATTCGAAATTTAGTTTTGGCGTATATCTTTTCCCTAAAGCAGAAATGGAAACCTCAAGCCTTTCCTTAAACCATGTATTGGAAAATGTCTTCGGGTCAAATTGGTAAGCCTGTGCTGTTAAGAATGTTGGCGTAATTCCTAATAATGGCAAAACTTCTGCACTGCAAAAATGCAGTTGGCCATTGTCACCTTTATCCGGTATTTCTAAAAGCAGGCCGCAGCATATAATCTCATCCCGGTCAGATAAAAACAAGCCTGATCCTGAACAACCACTTAACCAATCATTTCCAGCTGAAAAATTATGGTCAATCAGTTGGTCTTTATCAATAGTTGCTAAAAATTGAAATGGGCTTTTTTGATATACTTCCTGGAATTTTATGCCGCCTTTATTTACTGGATCAGACTTGCTGCCATATCTGCCTCTGAAGAAGAATTCCTGAACACCGCAATTTGGACGTGGCGCAAAATGTATGGAATTGAATTTATCAATAAGTCCATTACAATTGATCGTCAGCAGGGCTACGTCATGCAATTTTGAGAAATCATAATCTGCATTAATGCTAACTATTTGATGATGTATACCCTCATAATCTTCAAATATCCATTCTTCAGCTATGAATTCAAGATCAAAATCATTACCGTAAATATTGTGGGCAGCAGTCAATACGTAAAGCTTATCCTCAAAAATAAAAACAGTTCCTGTTCCTATAAAATTGCCCTGATGATGCAGGGCTGCGGTAGTTTTTTTTATTTCTTCTGAAAACATTTGCAGTCGCTGAATTTAAATTTATTTTGAAAAATGAAGCTGATATTTAATTCCTCAGCTTCTTCTTTGGTTATAAAACCAGATGTGTCCAAATTATAATTGAGATAAATAGTAAGGGGCTCTTCCACAGATACTCTGGAATATTCACTAAGTCTTGCAATAGTTTCACGGTCGGGATGGTTATATGGCCCGGAACCGTCTGTAGAAATTAGATAGCAATTGCAATCAATGAGTTCAAACAGTTCTTTACCGGAATTATGCTTGCACCCATGATGACTGATTTTTACCAGGTCAACATTTAATTTATGCTCTTTTGAATACCCAATACGTTTTAGTTCTTCAACGATAAGATCAGGATTAGCATCCCCCAGAAATAATATTGAACATCCATTAATGCCTGCAACAAAGGAAATGGATGAAGAATTAATTAAATCATCTTCCCATTTATGGATTGTTTCTTTTCCCTTAAGAATATCTTCAAATGAAGCAGGTTTTCCCTTCCTTTTCCCAACTTTTCCGCTGTCCTGTGCTTCCTCTTGATATTTTTGAAATAATTTATCAGCTGTCCATTGGTCCAGTAACTTATCGATCACAGTCTTGTCAGGAGTAATAGCCAGCAATGTCAGGCCATCAATTTCTAAAATATTGTCTTCTGTGAATCCATTATAAAACGGCTGGCAGGTAATTCCTGCTCGGTGAAGCTTTTTATCCAGCTCAATGCCATGCCTTAGGCCAACCTTATCTCCTTCAGGCAGCGTAAGCACTAAAGATGGCGTATTCATATACACTGGCATATCCTTGCGTAAGGTTATGGAACTATCATCAAGCATTTTAAGCATGCCGCCAAGATGATCATAATCTACATGAGTAAGGATTATGGCGCTCAGTTCATTTACATCCTTAAGTGTGCCTTTTATAAAGCGATATGTATTCGGTATTCCACTATCTATAAGTAAATGATTGAAATTTTCTTCCTTACCCCAACTTAATAAAAATGAATCTCCTTTTGCTGCCGGGAAGGCTTCCAACACCAAATCGTATTTTCCATCTGTCATTTTACTAAATTAAATTAAAATGACCTATTGCTCTAAATTATTGATTCCTTTTTTGCCGTTTCCTTCCAGGAACGGTGCTTTCCGCTTTCCCTCAGCTAAACTCTGTTTGGAAATTATAATATATGTTTGAATGAATAATTTGAATTGTTTAGCGCCTCACCATTTCCGCCAGGTGGTATTCGTGAATCTTTATATGATCGTCAATTGCAACATTTACAATATCTTCATTTATCGGATTTACTGCCAGCCAGGGTGTAAGAAACCGCATGTTACCCGTACATGATCCGCAATATCCCCTTATTTGGCCCTTATCAAATGAAAGTAACTTCGCCGATTCTGCAAAAAAACCTGACTTATTATTAAACCCAGATATATTATTTTGTTTACTTTTCGCTAAAATCCGTCTGATTACAGTAGATCGCATAGCGTTTCCTTTCCTTGATTTTAGTTTCAATGATTGCTTTCGTTTCATAAAGGTTTGATTAAAAACGTAAATAAAAGATGTATTACTTCAAAAACAATGTAAACGGCAATCCGAATCTAATGCCAAACTCGCTACGGGACTTAAGCGTGGTGCTGGTATGCAAATCATCAAACAGATCGGTCAGCTGAAAATATATCTCTGCGTTAACTATTGGTTTTTCCTTTTTTGCATGTTCGAATGATGCGGTATATCCGATGCCTAAATTAGTGTAGATCGACTGTCTTTTTATCTTGCTGAAACTTGGGAACAAATGGAACCCGTGGCTTCCATTATTAAAGAGATAGTAGGCATTTGCAGCCAGGCTCCATGTTTCACCAATTGTTATACTATCGGTATAGGCATTAAAGGACGAAACAATTTTTCTGGTTGTATCGGCATTCGCATTTTTGTAAGCTACTTCCTGTGTTACTGTTGTTGTACTCAACAAGCCGGTATTGTTATCTCTTGCAAAGCTCACACCTACATTACCGTAAAACACATTGCTATTTCGTAGAGAAGTAGAATAATAGTTATAGATCAGTCCGAATTTATAGGTCAGCAAGTAGTCTTTTACAATTTGCTGTCCAAAAGGAAGCGTCCTATTATAGTTGTAATACTTCTTATCGCCACCTTCTGCGGTAAACGTAAACCAGCCAATATGATATGAAAGCAACTTAAATTCATCGAACAGTGTGTCTCGCTCGGATTTCTCAGCAACAATATTTTTCTCTCGTAATACTCGTTTTACATAAGGCCAATCATTCACGACCAATCCAAGGCTATCCTTCTTTACCGACAGTCGGTTCTGTAAGTCTATCATATGATCCCGCTCCGTGATCAATTTGGTCAGGCTATCTGCGATCATCTTTTGCTTAGTAAGATATTTTGTCAATGAGTCGGGAGTTTGTGCGACTATCGATTCAAACACATTTTGCTCCTTCTTGCTGAGCTTATCAAAGGCAACTTGATTTGCAATAACTGCTCGCGCTAAACTGTCCTTATTAAATAAGGCAACTACTTTGCTGTTTAAATCCATCACAACTTTATTAACACCACTGATTGAGGTGCCAATAAGGATTAGTTTGCTTTTGGAATAAATCAATTGCGTCACTATCTGTTGTTGCTCCTCTTCCGCCTTTTTCTTACCAAATTCAATAATCCGTTGCCGTTCTATCCGAGCCTTTAATGCAATAGTGCTATCCTTTATTTTATAATAGTTGTATTCATCCTGGCTGTAGGCCGATCTGGTCTTCCCGAATCGGAAATTATACGCTGCTTTAGCGGAGACGTTGTGGTTAAGCTTACTATCGTTGAACAATGCGATGTAGCTATTATCCATCAGATCTCCGCTTATTGTTAAGGATAAGTAACTGAAACGGCCCACTTCCGGCCTGCCGATTGGCATCGTGCCGCTAAATTTGAATAGTCCGTCAACCGGGTCAAATGTTGCATAGCTGCCCAGCAAATCATCATTTGATTTGCCTCCAACAATTTTCCCAAAATACTTGTTAATCAATTTATTGGTCTGAGCTCTTGTTAAGCCCGGCATTTCTTGCTGCTCGCTTTTGTCCTGGCTATTTGATATTAGTGGGGATAATAGGGAAATGCAGAGAATAGCCATTGAGTAGAAGTTCTTCATAAGCTACAGAATTGAGTTTTGAAATAGTCTACACTAAATCTAACCACCTCAATCTGGAAATAAAAGCTTTCCAATAAATGAATTTTGAGAAAGGGCAAAAACACCCTTTTGTGCCAGGTAGAATTACCTTTTTACATGAAAGACTTGTTTCACTAAATTGTCGTTTCATACCTTAGTTATCAGAATGAGCAATAAAATCAGGAAATTTTGAAGTGCATCATATACTAATATTAAAATCAACATATTTCTATGGATATTACCACTGTAATTCAAGAACTTAAAAAGTTAGATCTTTCCACCTATCCCAAAGAGCAAATTCAATCATTATTCAAAAGTGTAGGAAAGGTCGGATATGTTGCCGTTACTTACCATCGCAACAAGGAAGTCATGAGGGCAAGGCCGAACAACGGATTGCCAAGATTTGAAAAGAAAGCTGAGTATTCTTTCAAGCCAGCGGAGCTCAATAAAACCTACCAAAGAGCCAGCACACCGGAACAAACGATGTTCTATGCAACCTCCATACCAGAAAATATAGAAAAAGGTGAATTAGATAATATGAGAGTAATTGGAGTTACTGAAACAGTTCCGATGCTTAGAGATTTAACCAAATCAGGAACAGAGAAAATCTCCTTTGGTAAATGGATCGTCCAGGAAGACCTTAATCTAATTGCAATAGTGCATAAAGAGGATTTTTATAAAGAAAGTAAATATACCAGAGAACTGGTTGATGCTTACGATGCCTTTATTCAACAGACCTCAAAGGAGATAATGGATCGGTCAATAGCTTTCACTAGTTATCTTGCCGATGAATTTGCCAAGAAAACAATTTATTGCGATTATGATTACATGATATCAGCATTATTCACGGAACTTGTTATCAGACATGGTTTTGATGGAGTTATTTATCCAAGCGTAAGGGTTGATGGAAAGGGTTTTAACATTGCTATTACGCCTGAGGCCACTAAAAAACTTAACCTCGTTGCGGCAGGAGAATGCACCATTTACAAATTAAAGGACCACACTATAGTAGGCAATGATTCAGTAGCGACGTTAAATGGAAACGAAGAAGAATTTAAATTAGTCGATCTACCATACAAAGAGGAACAGGCAAAAGCTATTTTGCAAACGCTTGGGGTAAATTCTATAGAAGATCTTAAGTAACCCACCATCTCCAGATCATTTAAACTTCCTTGTCCTCCTTGCTTTGCAGACCTCCAATAGCTAACTTGGCTTATTGAAAGTAGGCGAATTATTATCCACCCGATGAAAAAAAAAACTGACACAAAACCCACGCGCAAAGTAACTGATGGCGCGATCCGCAATAAGGAACGCACTATGCAGAAGATGATCCATGCCGTAGGCGAAGTGCTCAAAGAAAAAGGATATTCAGGCCTTACTGCCAAAAACATTATCAAAAAGGCTGAGGTTGACCGCAAACTGATCGCCGACTATTTTGGTAACCTAAATAATTTGATCGAGGCATATATCACCGGTAATGATTACTGGATGGCCAAGGTAGCACCCAAGCTACAGTCTATTGTCTCCGGATCAGAACGCTTTGCTTCAGACGAAATCATAAGCATACTTCATTTGATGTTCGACGAAGTAAATACATCAGCAGACCTTCGGAGCATCCTCATATGGGAAACAAGCGAATATCAGGAAAAACTACGGCAGCTTGCAGATAACCGCGAAGCACTGGGCACGGCATTGTTCAAAATTACGGACAAGGACTTTTCAGGGACCGATATCGACCAAAGGGCCATACTGGCCCTCCAGATTGCCGGAATATACTATCTCATCCTTCATGCCAAAGCCTGTGGCAGTACATTTTGCGAGATAGATATTTTAACACCGAAAGGCGAAAAAGCCATTAAAGATGCACTGACTAAGGTGGTTACATTGATATATAAGGATGCTCAAGAGCAATAATCGCGGATGTAAGACTAATAATGGATTATTTACCTGCCTCTATTGCGATTTCAATAAGAGCCTTTATTCCCTGCTTTAATCCTTCTTTTTTAGCTTCAGATAGAAGTTCCTTAATAAATTTCGTGCCTTGTTTAGCAATCTTTGCACATATATAGCTAAACCTTGTCACAACCCATTTCTTTGATCTGGTAGTCAGACTTTCGCGCAAAAGAATGATATCTAATTGTATATCATCTACATAAATAGCATTTTGCTCATTCCTAAATTCAGTTAATTTATTATCAGCATCTTCTAAATATTCATCCAACAATAAAATCTTTTTAGTCTCAAATGGCCGTGTTTCTGCATCATCATCAATTATTTCAAACTCTGCATAATATTCCTCTTGAAAGGATTTAATTATTGGATCATCGAAAAAAGAGTTTACAGCGTCAAAACCGGCTAATAATTCAAGCCAAGCTTCAAATTTTACACTTAAACCTGAAATCTCAACGCAATATTGATAATCTCTATTATCTTGCTCATTTTTGGGACTTTGAGTTATCCATAAGAGAAATGATCTATTTTGTGCTTTTTGATATTTCTCAATTGTAAAATGAAAATTGGAACTTAAATCTTTATCTATTGCTTTAAGTAAATGATCTTTAGGATCAAGAATTTCAAATTTCTCTCCTTTCAAATTTACATAAGGCTCGAGTGCTTTGAGGACCACCAATGGAATTTCTTTTTTATTTCTCATTATTAACTATTTGTTACAAATATTTCTTAACAGTCAAATATAAGAAAGTTCAATTTAGTCTAAACTAAACACCAATTATAAACATATGGTGAATTCAATTTGACGTAAGAATCAGCTATTTTCTACAATCCATTTACGGAACAAAGGCGCCTTCCTCTGGCTTACGATTGCAGATACCGGTGGTTTCGGCTCTATCGTTACCATTAATTTCCCATAATCCAGCAGTTCATACTTTTTACAACAGGATATATGTACAATCAATTGCCGGTTCAGCCTAAAGAATGACCGGCTGTCCAGGCTCTGCTCCAATTCTTCCAACGTTTTATCGGTAACATGCTGTTCTTTATCGAATGTATACACCAGCATAGTATTTTCCACCTTACAAATACTTGCAATATCGTCAGTTTGCAATGGAATACCCGCTGCACCTTTGTATACCATTACCTGGTAAATGGCAGATGTTTTACTATTGGGTTCATTTATTAATTGAAATTCCTGTTCTGCTTTTACCCATTGCCATTTAATCCAGAAATAATAAACGACATAAAAAAGATTCAATATGGTTAAAAGAGCCATGGAAAATGGTAATTCATATTTTGTATATCCAGAAGCCATTATATCCCTGCCAAAGGCCTTGAAATACAGAAATACCAAAAAAAAGGATGCTAGTGAAACAAATCCTATTCCCAGGGCAAACTGTAAAATCGTCCTTAGCCATACATTATCATCCCAATGGTAATTTCTATCTAAAAACAAGGTTATCCTTTTTACCAAATATGCCAGCACTAAGGCAATTACGTAATTGATCACTAACGTAGGATAATAGGAAGGTATGGTAAAGGCTTTTAGAGATGAAATATCCTCACCTACCATTAGTATAATATGGGTAGCCAGCAGGCAAACGACTAACCTGAAATAAAGGTCTCTATAGGCAACACATTGCTGCTCCACCAGCAATGCGCCTTGTTTTTTAATATTGATTTCCATAGGGCAATGATCTTTAAATAACGCTAAAAATAATTCCATATTTTGGGATATATTTATTTTTATTATATTTGGTTAAAGTGAGTTAAGACAATAATGGGCTATAAGTTAGATTATCCATACCCATTCCTGTAAAATGTATAATTGATTTTGATCATGAAGAAAGTGCCATTTTCCCCAGCAGGATTTAAAGAACTTGAAGCCAGCCTTTATGCTTTGCCAGAAGCAAAGCTTCTTGCCGAGGCTAATGCTGTAGGTGACGATTATATTTCATGGGCAATAACGCACGTTGATCTAAGCCCGGCGCAGCATAATTTTTTATACACGTTTGATCCCAATTACGTTAGGCATCTGGGAAGTAAAGCAAGGATTGTCATTGCAAACCGCCTACCCATGGAATTGATCCTTCCCGATGATTATAAAGAAAGAGATCGTGTCCGTGGAAGTAAATGGTTCTTAGATCATACCTCTTTAGAAATCTACGATAATACGGTAGAACCGCCTCTGGCATCGGGGACTTTAATTTACGAAATACAGTTTACCTGATATTTTGGTATTTATATGAAGAATAGAACAGGTATTGAAGGTTTGGAAGAGACGGAATTGTTGCTGAGGGTACAAACCGGCGATCCTTTGGCATTTGAAGCAATCTACCATAGATACGCACATAGGCTTTATGTAAAACTGTTACAATTACTAAAAGATGAGGATCTGGCAAAGGATATCTTACAAGATATCTTTATCAAAATATGGGATATAAGGGCAGATATTGATCCTGAACAATCCTTTGGGGCATTGCTATATACTATAGCTACGAATTTAAGCCATAACGTTTTTAGAAAAGCAGCGCGTGATTCGAGAATGCGTAAAAACTTAAATAACTCAGAAAGCTATACCCATATAGAAGAGGGTGTTTACCAAACAGAAATCAGCCAGTTGTTAAACGAAGCGCTGAATCAGCTTACCCCTCGCCAAAAAGAAATTTATACCCTGCACAAATTACAAGGCAAAAGCTATAAGGAAATCAGCGCATTACTAAACATCAGCGTATCGGCCATCAATCATCATATTCAGCTGGCCAATAAACAACTTAGGGCGGTTTTGCAGCCTCAAACCGCAACCATCATCGCAATTTTATCTGCCTCAATATTAATTAGTTAATATTAATTCCAGAAAAAACACTTTTATAAGGTGCTATTTTTTTCTCCATTGGTGTATCACTATAAAAACCGGAGACTAGCCTTTAAAAAAGATGGATACGCAGGAAGAAATACAGCATTTGTTTAGCCAATATATTGCAGGTACGATTACCGAGAAGGACCTTAACCGATTATTGCAGTATATAGATGATCTGCCTGGCAACAACATGCTTAAAAGGGAGATACAAAAATACATTAGCGATGATACGACCCAATTGTCATCACAAACAGCCAATGAAGATAAGATTATTGCAGATGCCTGGACAGTGATTAAAAACCATACTAAGCAAGCAAAAGAACAAAAGCAAAACTTAAAACTTTGGGTCTATTCTATTGCCAGTGGATTTTTACTTATTCCAATCATTTGGGTCTTGATAAATAGCCAAAATATCACAGGTAATAAACCAATCAACCAACAGCAAGAAGATATCTTGGCTGGAACTAATAGGGCTACCCTAATCCTTTCTAATGGCAAGCGGTATTCATTGGACGAAAAACAAAGCGCCATTACCATTAACTCTAAAGGTATTACCTACAAAAATGGCACTATGGTAGATGCTGATCCTGAAAGCCAACAGGCTACCCTTACCGTACCCAATGCAGGTCAATACCAGGTTACTTTAGCTGATGGCACCAAAGTAACACTGAACTCAGCCTCTACTCTAAAATATAACACACAGTTTACGGGCAATGAAAGAATAGTCCAGTTAGAAGGCGAAGCTTATTTCGAAGTAGCTAAAAATAAAAACAAACCTTTTAAAGTAATTAGTAAAGGACAAGTTGTAACGGTTCTGGGCACTCATTTCAATATACAGGCATATCCTAATGAAGCGATAGAAACCACCCTGCTTGAAGGCAGTGTCACCTTACAAAATGACAAAAACAAAACCTCCATCACCTTAAAACCCGGAGAGCAAGGAACAATCTCTGGAAGCAACCTTACTGTAGAAACAGTGAACGTTGAAGATGTTATTGCCTGGTCGAACAACCTTTTTGTATTTAACAATATGCCCATGGCGGAGATTATGAAGCAATTAGAGCGTTGGTATAATATAGAAGTAATATACCCTAATACCCTCGCCCAGGAAAGATTGTATGCAGAGATACCTAAAGATAGAAAGCTTTCCCAGGTGCTTACTATCCTGGAAAAAGCGAGCGCACTCAAATTTAAGCTTGAAGGAAGGAGGTTAAGAGTGAGCCAGTAATCTTATACCAATACAACCCATCTGTAAACAATAATGCCGAAGCTGTAAGAGCAGCTCCGGCAGGTTGATGGGTTAGAAAATGTTCTGACTATTATCCAATTATCAACTGTACAAACTTAAACATTCTACATTATTAATTGCAAAAGTCTCCGCAATTGATAGTGGTTTGGTTTGTACACCTAAACCAACAATACCATGAATGAAAATACCATTCATATCAGTCAACCCAATAATGGTAAATGGCAATTCCCTTTTAAAAAGTCATTAATGCTCATTATTGCCTACTGCGCGCTCTGCCTTTGGGATAACCAGGCCAGGGCGCAACAAATCAACCTGAATGTAAAGCAGGAAAAGCTCATTAACGTGCTAAAGCAAGTACGCAAGCAAAGCAATTACGCGTTCGTATTCAATTCTACCTTGCAACAGAAAGCCCAGCCCGTTACAGCCAATTTTAAAGGGATAAGCCTGGAAGCAGCGTTAAATAATATCTTTAAGGAGCAAGCGTATCTGCAATATGAACTGCTGGACAAAACCATTTACATAAAAGTCAAAAGCAAAAACAGCCAAAGTAGTAATGTAGGCATAGAAACACAAACCATAAATGGGAAAGTAACCGATAGCCTGGGCAAGACTATAAGTGGAGCGTCCGTTTCCGTAGATGGAACTCAAATTCAGACCACTACAGACCTGGACGGCCGATACCAAATCAGGACCGAACAAGGCCAGAGTCTGGTCTTTCGCTATATTGGCTATGCTACGCAGCGATTACCCGTTAATGGTACTGAGTTGAACGTAACCATGAAACAGGCTGTTGAGACTCTTGATGAAGTGAACCTAATCATCAATACGGGTTATCAAAACCTGCCCAAAGAAAGGGCTACTGGCTCATTTGTACAAATAGATAACACATTGCTCAACCGTAAAATATCAACGAACATTTTAGAACGTATTGATGGTGTAGCACCGGGCGTTTATTTTAATGGTACTGCTACAGAACGCATCTCTGTCACTGGCTTTGCCCGTAACGTGGGTATAACCATTCGCGGGCAGAACTCTTTCAGCTCTACGACTGCATACCCACTTATAGTGGTAGATAATTTTCCATATGAAGGGGAGATCAATAACATTAATCCCAACGACATTGAAAATATAACTATCCTGAAAGATGCTGCTGCGGCAAGTATATGGGGAGCGAGAGCAGGAAATGGTGTAATTGTAATTACGACCAAAAAGGGGGCACGCAATCAAAAAATGAAGATCGATGTAAATGCCAATGTAACTGCTATCAATAAACCCGATTTGTATTACAGCAAAGATTATTTAAATGCCGAAAGCTACATCGGTGTAGAAAAGTACCTTTTCGATCAGGGTTATTTCAATTCAGATTTAACCAATACCACTACCCGATTAACTGTATCCCCGGCAGTGGAAATTTTTAATAAACTGAAAGCCGATCCAACCAACACAAGCTTATTGGCACAACTGGAAGCACTAAAACAGCAAGACATCAGGAAAGATTACGATCAATACATCTACCAGAAAGCGGTAAACCAGCAATATGCTTTGGGTCTTAGGGGTGGAACAGACAAAACCACCTATGCGTTTTCAATAGGTTACGATCAGAATGCTTTAAATCTGGTCAATAATGATTACAAACGATTAACTATAAACAGTACGAATACATATAGCCCGGTTAAAAACCTCGATTTAACCGTAGCCCTAAATTATAGCAACAACCAAAATATAGAGAACAATAATTTTGGTTTCAGGGCATACAGCTCCACCGGAGGAAAGTATCAGCAACCCTTTCCTTATGCACAGCTGGCTGATGCCAATGGAAATGCCCAGGCTATTCCGCAAGGTTTAAGAATGAGCTATTTAGACGAAATGGAAGCCAAAGGCTATTTAGACTGGCACTACCGCCCGTTGAATGAGATTAACAATAATGACATCAGTACCAGAGTAAACAGTTTATTGATGCGTTTTGCTGCCAAGTACCGGATAATTCCGCAACTTAATGTTGAGCTACAGTATCAAAATGAAAAACAGGATATTGTAAACAGACAGTATAATAGCCTGCAAGTCTACTCTACCCGATCGATCATTAATACGTACGCCACTATTAACCCTACTACTAAACAGTTAAATTATGTGTTTCCCTTAGGCGCAGTACTTAATTTAAACAATTATAAGCGCAATGCCGATAACCTGCGCGGTCAGTTAAATTACAGACAGAACATTGGGGAGCATGAAATAACTGCCATTGCCGGTGCAGAGATCCGTGAAATTACCAACGATGGCTTTACCCGGAACAGTTATGGCTATAATGACCAGTTTGGCACATCAATATCAGCTTTGGATTTTGTAACGTTTTTTCCTGTAAATCCAAGTGGTACAGCAAGGATACCCAGCCTTTCTTCGGGATACTCTGGTTTTACTAACCGATATATTTCTTATTATGCCAATGCTGGTTATAATTACAAAAGCCGTTATACCCTCACCTTAAGCGCCAGAAAAGACGGGGCGAATATTTTTGGTGCAAACACCAACGATAAAATTACCCCACTATGGTCTGCAGGCTTAGGCTGGGAAATCAGCAAAGAGCCCTTTTATCACCTGGATCAAATTCCCTATCTGCGCTTAAGGGCAAGCTATGGTTACAACGGAAACGTAAACCCAAGTGGCACTGCACTTTTAACCGGAAGCTATACGGTTGATCCCATTACCGGAGCTCAGTACATTACTGGTGTAGATGCGGCAAACCCTGAACTACGCTGGGAAAAGATTAAAAACATTAACCTGGGCATGGATGTCGGCGCACTCAACAACCGCATAACCGCAACCCTGGAATGGTATTATAAGAATGGCTTTGACCTGTTACAGGCAACTCCTCTTGCACCACAGACCGGCTTTACCACTTATAATGCCAATGCGGCAAATTCCCGCTCCAGCGGAATAGACCTTACCTTAAACAGCCAAAACCTCACAGGTGCATTAAAATGGAATACCAGCCTATTATTGGGTACATTAAAAGATAAGGCCACAAAATTCAGCCCGGTACGTACCTCGAACAGTATTGCCACCAACGGACGTGCAGTCGGTTATCCTATGTTTGCCATTTTTAGCTATAAATGGGCTGGGCTAAACCCAACAAACGGAAACCCACAGGGTTATTTAAAAGGTAAGGTAAGTGAAGATTATACGGCTATATACAACAATTTTAACCCGGACAGTTTGGTGTATAGTGGCACAGCCAGGCCAAAAGCGTTTGGCTATATACGCAACGATTTTAGCTACAAAAACATTAGCCTATCGGTAAATATTGGCTACAAATTTGGACATGTGTTCCGAAGATCATCGACCTCCTTAAACTATAGGGATATTCTCAACCAAGCGCAGCACATTGATTATGAAAGCAGATGGCAGAAACCTGGCGATGAGCTGACCACCAATGTACCATCAATAGCCTACCCCAATAATACGAACCGGAACAACTTTTACCAATATGCAGAAATACTGGTGGAAAAGGCCGACCACATCAGATTGCAGGACGTAAAGCTGAACTACAGCCTGCAAGGGCAAAAGCTGGGAATAAAAGTCATACAAATTAACCTATATGCCTATGCCAATAACCTGGGCATTATATGGCGAAAAAATAGATTAGGCTTAGATCCTGATGCAGTACTGTACCCTAACCCCACTTCATTTGCCTTTGGTCTAAATGTCACCCTTTAACAACAGCATTATGAAAACAAAATACTACTACTTATTAGCGCTCATTTTACTGTTGGCGGTAAGCCAAAGCTGCAAAAAGCAGGACGAGTGGCTGAATGCAAAAACACAGAAAAGTGATGTGGCTCCAGAAACAGTTGGAGATTACCAGGCTTTGCTGGATAACACTTTAATTTTTAATAATCAGAATTTCATAACTGCTGGCTTATCAGCATCGGATAATATCTATGTTCTTGAACAGGATTACAGTTCGATGGGAGAGGAAGCCGCAAATTTGTACACATGGGCCAAACAGCCTTGGGTATCTGGAAATTGTGCATTTTGGAATGCGGGTTTTAAAGCCATAGAATTTGCTAATATCTGCATTGAGGGTTTGGACAAAATTAATACGCCAAACGATATGCAGTATGCAAATGTTTTAGGTCAATCCTATTTTCATCGCGCCGTATCGATCTATAACCTGATGAATGTCTTTTGCAAGGCTTATGATAAAAACGGTGCAGCCACCGATTTTGGCCTTCCACTACGCACTACATCTGATGTAAATATTATTGTCCGTACCAGGGCAAGCCTTAAAGAAACCTATGAATTCGCCATTAACGATCTAAAATCGGCAATTAATTTACTACCAGACAAACAGGTATTTTTTCAAAGGCCAAACAAAAACGCGGCAAGAGGTTATCTGGCTAAAATTTATCTGAATATGGGGGAATACGAGATGGCCTACAACGAAGCAAATGAAGTTCTTAAAACACAAAATAGTCTGCTGGATTTTAACGGTACAATCATTAACTACAGCAGCACCTATCGCTTTCCTGCCAATGGGATAGGCAATCCAGAAGTACTATTCTTCGCTCTAGCTTCTAATAATGCAGCTATAGTCCCAATAACAAGTACAATGGGTATTATCCCTCAAGAATTGTACGATCAATATGATCAAAATGATCTTCGCAAAACTGCATTTTTTACAATTAGAAACGGTTATCCACGACAGGCAGGCTGTTATAGTGGGGTTTTATATGGATTTGCGGGATTAGAAACAAATGAAGTTTATTTAATCAGATCGGAATGTACAGCCAGGCTAGACAGAGCTCAGGAAGCTTTAAATGACTTGAATCTATTACTTAAAAATAGATATAAAACCGGAACCTTTAGAGAATATACTCTGGCCAATGTAAGCGACGTACTTCGATTGGTGTTGACAGAACGGAGGAAAGAACTGCCCTTCACCGCCAATATACGCGGAGAAGACCTCAGAAGGCTGAACAAGGACCCTAAATATCAAACCATAATTAAGAGAATAGTTAACGGACAGGAAATCAGCATAATGCCCGATGACAGCAGATACACGTTTCCTATACCAGATAACGAAATACAAATCAGCGGAATACCTCAAAACTAATCAAGCCCATGAGATCAATTTTAAAAACCTTAATCCCGTTTATCTTTGGTACTGTTATAGCTTACCCAGCTGTTGTCAGCGCCAGGCATAAGCAGGCACTGAAAAAAGACAGTATAACGCTTACTATTAACTTTCTGCAGGCGGCGGCCAAAGATACCCTAACACTGAGAATTGGCGAGCATTTTGTCGGTTGGGAATCTGCAGGTCCCGTAAAGAAATATATTGCCCTGCAGAATACGAAAGGCAGATATGTATTCAAGGTTCCTGTATCCGGCAGTGGAGGCTACTTTGATATATTTGCGATCATAAAAATAGGCAAAGTCTACCAGACCAATCAAAGGGCCATTACCGCACTTCAATTCTGGGAAGCAGGCGACAAGATCAATATTGAAATCGATAACATCGAAAAGGCTACAGGTATATACTCCAAATGCAAATTTGAGGGGAACAATGCAATAAAGTACACGGCCAGACAGGAGCTTGACAAATTAATTTCAGGTTTTGGCAATATTGATACCGACGCCTATACCACAAATCGGGTCCTGCCGGACACGATCAGTAAGCGACTGGCATTTTACCGGCCGAAAATGAGCCCGGCCGCCTTCCAGGTACTGACCGCCGACCTAACCTACACTAGGTTGTCCCATTACCTTGGCGGTCTTGTATTTAACGCAAAAATGGCGGCCTCGGACCCGAAAGCCCGGGAACTATATGAAGCAATAATATCTGCTCCGAAGGAAATGCCGCCACCAAACGCACACCGTTCGAAAATGTACCTGCGATACAAAATGGACCTGGCAAAGCTCTATAGTATTTTTGACCCAACGGTAAAAGGCGATATATTCGGAAGCATAGTTGCCAACAACAGCGGTATTATCAGGGACATTATGATGGTCTATTATTTTAATGCGTACTACAAACCGATTGATGCACCAAAGGAATACAGCACTGCATCGCGTCTGATCAAAAATCCGGTATTGAGCGACCATTTGAAAACCTACAGATATAAATTGCCCGGGTTGCAGTGGGCAGATTACGAGCTGACTGACATCAATGGCGAAAAAGTGAAGCTATCCCAGTTCGACAACAAAATTGTTCTTCTGGACTTCTGGTTTACCGGTTGCGGCTATTGCGCACTGTACTACGAGCGGGTACTATCCAGGATAAAAAAGGATTTTGAGGGAACCGACATCGCATTTCTCAGTATCTCTATAGACCGTAATTTCAACAACTGGAAAGCCAGCGTCGCCAGTGGTGAATATACGGACGAAAGCGTGCATAATTTTTACACGTCCGGCCTGGGCTCGGACCATCCAATCGCAAAAGAAAACGGTATCAATGGGGGGCCTTACGTTGTACTGCTAAACAAAGGTAGAATTCTAAGCCAGTATAACACCCAGGAGCTATACAACCTGGACCAGTTAAAAAGCACTTTGACCAGAATGCTCGCCAAATAAAAAAGGCAGAACCCTGATTGGGTTCTGCCTTTCGCTTCATATTGAAACGAGATTATGGCTTACGTTCCACAATGACAATATCATCCTCCTCGTTTTCGACCACGCTAACAGGTATACTGGAACCTAAAGCAGGATCAGGGGAAGTAAATTGACATGCTAACGTACCGCCTAAACAACCAGGATCATCAGCCGGGTTGGATGAAATGGTATAGTTGCTGCCGCTTTGCCCAACAACATAATATGTCGTTGTTGATTCCGTGGTTGCTTTTGCAGCAGTGTTTTCAGTTTTTGCAGCTTTCACCTCAGGTGTTCCAGCATTTGCAGAAAAAGAGAAGCCTAACATTAAGGCAACGGCAAGAGAAAGGATTGAAGTTCTCATAATTAATTGTTTTTGTGTTTTAAAAAATTGGTTTAAAGCCGGCCAATTACAATGCAAATGGTTTTGCGGGTGAAAAAATATTGCCTACTCATTTTTACAGGTTTTCGGCTTCGCCTGTTGTCAAGAAATGAAAAAGTAATCTTATCCGCAGCCAACCTGCATGGAAATGCTATTAGGCCATTATTTGAAAAATTCTCTTATTTTTTATTTCACAATATTGTGTTAAAACAAGCAAAAACTATTGACTAAATGTTAAAATAACATCAATTTTATAATGCCTATCATCGATTTAAAAACATCAACCGCCAATCCAAGAAACCTTTTAAGCTTAAGCATCCTAGCCAAATCTTCCGAGTTACATTTCATCAAAATGCAATCGATATTTTAAGAAGACTGCTCCTGTTTTTTTCTCATCTATTAACCTTTTTAGCTATTCTCCATCCAATTGCAATACCAAAATTATTATAGAAATGCTTTAAAAAATCACCACGGTTTTTTAGCTTTTTCAAACATTATACAAACGACATGAAATTCTATGTGAACGACATCTGTGGCTATGTGAACGACCTAAAATAAATTTTAGACAAAACACAAAAACCAGGGAAAATCCCTGGTTCTGTGGCACTAAAAAGCCTGAAACCTAACCAACACAGAAAAATGTAACTGTTGGGTGGCCGGTTGCAGATGTTGAAGGTGCCTGATTACTGCCTGTTTTGCTACCGTTGGTGGTAAACATAAAGACTGAACGTCTTTTCAATGATAATTTGTTCTTTTTCATGATGAAGTTTATTAATTACTATATCATAAATATAACTACCTACGCCTTAGCACTAAACTATTTTATATGAACGACACGATTTTCTCTGCCAACGACAACAAACCCTCAAACTACCGTACCAACCGCATTTTGCTGGCAGTTGTTACCATGTTATTTGCAATAGTATTTATAAGGCTTGAATATCATGAAGTGGCACTGTATGGTACGCGTGCGAATTGGGCGATATTTGCTTTTTACTACCTGCTGGAATTGATTTATGTGGTAATGTCGGTAACCATAATCCTACCCTTGCTCGCACGTCCGCGTATAAAGCTTGCTTTCAAATCCCTAATTGTACTTTCGTGGATACTCATGGCCGCAGCAGTTAGTGTACTTGCAAGGATAGCTATCTATTACTTTGCGGATAAAACTATATCGCTGCAACAAATATTTAGTGCATACCAATCCTCACTATACCGGCATTGCTATATTTCTATTTACGCACTGGTTTTCTTTATAGCCAGGTTATTTCTCTTAGGCAAAAGGGAACGTGAAATTGCAAAAAAGAAACTCGTGGAGGCTGAGCATCACAATGCCCGGCTGGAGTCACAACTACTCGGTGTACAGATGGATGCCCACTTGATGGTTAATGTGCTCAATACTGTTCAGGGCGACATTATGGAAACGGCCCCGCAATCATCAAAACTACTTTATGAGCTTTCAGAAATACAGGAGCATATCATGCTTCGTAGCGATCCCTCAACCGTATCTACTCTCGGAAACGAAGTCGAACTAATGTTCCATGTTATTGAGCTCTACGCTGGGCAGGGCAAAACGATAGGGCATTTTGAATTCGGCATTTACAAGGAATTGATGGATGTACCATTTCCGTCCAACCTGATTGTTCCGATTATTGAAAACCTTTTCAAGCATGGTGACTTTGAGGATGAAGAAAACCCGTCATTGGTACAGATATCCGGCTGGCCGGAACGCCTGGCAATCAACATTCGCAACAAACCCAACCAGGTACAATTTAAAAAACGCCGAAAACTGGGATTAGTAAACCTACGCAAAAGACTCGAATATCATTTTCCCTGTCAGTATGAACTGCAGGAAGGCATCAAGGATGGTATGTATGAACTCTACCTGAAGATTAAATTTTCCGACAATGATTAACTGTTATATACTCGATGACTACCCTTCGCAATTCAAAGTATTAAAAATACTTATAGAGAGTACTGAAGGGCTTAAACTTACCGGAACAGAAACAAATTCAAACCGCTTCCTGCAACAGTATAAGGAGCACAAGCTAGATATTGACCTGCTATTCCTGGATATACAGATGTCGGGAATTTCGGGCATTGAACTGGCAGCACTGCTGGATAGTAAAACCAAGATAGTGTTTACTACCGGTCACAGGGATTTTGCATTTGAAGCATTTGAGCTACATGCGGTTGACTATCTTTTAAAGCCCATCAGACCCGCAAGGTTCTTAGAAGCGGTAACCAAGGCCCGGAAACTTATCCTCCAGGAAAAGAATATCCCTGATACATTGATTTCAGGTCCGAAAGACTTGTACGTCAAAGGAACAGGAAAATCTAGCTGGAACCGGATTAACCTGAACGAGATCGTTTACCTGAAAGCAGACTCCAACTATACCAATATAGTTTTACAGGCTAAACAAGTTATGGTTTACGGAACCCTGAACAATCTTTCCAAGGAGCTACCGCAGGAAAGGTTCTTAAGGGTACATAAATCTTACATTATCAATCTCTCTCATGTGGAAAGTGGTTCGGTTTGCTTTGTTAACATGGGTAACGGAGACCAGGTCCCGGTAGGAAGGGCTTACCGTAATGAACTTAAAGCGCATTTAAAGTTTTGAAACCAGATCCTTACTTACATAGGATGAAACCGATCTGAATGACAGTTCTTTCATGTATTTAGCAACATATTCGTAAATCAAAAACTCGTGTATCCGTTGATTTTCGGAAAAACAGCGGTTTATATGCATATGAAACAAGTCCGTAAATAACTGCACCTGGTGTTCTGTACCCACATTTCTCAGTAAGTGAATAATGGAATCCATGAACCGGGTACTTCCCTCCACCCCAGACAACATATCATTATCCGATTTTTTTCTGTAGGTCGTATTAATCTCTTTATAAATGGGTGTAATGATTTTATGTTCCTTGCCCATCCAGGATTGGTTGCCCTTAACTATATCGTAAATGCCACTAACACCGAAGATAGCCGTTCCAACGGTTCTTATCTCGTCTATTATAGTATTGTACAACTGCTCTTTTTCAGGCAAAAGGCTTAGCAGTTCCATCACATACTGCGAATCATAGCAGAAAAGCTGCTCAACCATTTCCATATCTGCTGCCCCGTACCGCTCCAGTTCTCTGTTGTAGGTGCAGAGCTTAACATCTCTTAGCAGGTTATCCCTAAGTAATGAGGCCGTAACTTCACTTACCGCTTTAAAGATATGAATCAGGCATTCGGGCGTTTTCCCTTTTAACCTTAAACGGATATGGTCTCCGCCTTCGTTATACCGGATAAAAAACCAACAGGCAATTTGATCATTCAGGGCAATAACCAGGTTATGGACATCCTGTAGTATTTCATTGCCCACTACCGGATGACAGTACAGTTCATAATAGAGCCACGATTGGCCGGGTACAAAGCTGCGTGTACCGGCTGGGGCCAGCTGAGGTAAAGACGCTGCGGGAACATATACCCGATTTTTATGGTACAGGGACAGCAAAAATTCGCTCTTATAACCTCTCCCCGAACAGTCTTTTACTACAGTATCTTTTTCGGCAAAGGCTTCCTGGAGCCATAATGTCTTTTTTACTTTCAGTATAGAACGCAGAAGTAACAGGTCTTCTGTGACGGTGATATTTATCAAAAGTGTCTGGTCAGCGTACCCTACTTTGATGTAACAACCTAATCCGGTATCAAACATATGTTTTTCAAATACTGCTATTTCTTCAAATCGCGGTACATAACCTACTTCGATTCCTTTAGGCTGAAGGATAAGGTTTTTGTAGACTACCCTGGGTGTTTGCCCGATGCCTGAAAAAATCTTTTTCCAGTCCGGCAGTATAGTATGACGCAAGCCCTGAGACTGTATATCACAGAGTAGGCGGAACAGGGATAAGTCAGAACGTGTATAATTATATGCAGTTGATAGACGTGGTATGAGCCGTTTATCCAAAGAGGCAGAAAACAAAATAAGCTCATTCCCCTGAACCCGAAGATAAACATCAGAAAGGTTCAAGGAGCAGTTATTGTCTCCGTAACTCAGAATGCCCAACTCATATTTATATGTTGACCTGCGCCTGTTGATATTATCAACTGAGGGTTCTCCGCAATAAGCAACGTCAAAGAAAAGCACATCTTGGTTAGCTGACTGCTCCGTTGCGGCGATCTGCTTACCGAGTTCAAGTATATTATCATCGGCCAGATTGAACCGGCCGGGAAGCGATGAGGCTGTAGCACCACCCAGATTTTCTACAATAGTATACTGATCGACAAACCTGACCAGGGCACTAAAAGTATTGGGAAGGGCAAGTTTGATATTAGGAGAAGCTTTTATGTCCAGTTCGGCCAAATCAATCTCACTGCATGGCGTATTCTTTACCACACGATCGAACAATGCTGTTTTGAAACCTGAATCCCCCACTCCTTCGTCCAGTTTATGCTTATTCTGAAGTATCAGGTTTACCAGTTTGCTTTCCTGCAATCCCTGTTCCATATCTCCATACCCAATCCCTGTCACTGGGTCTAATGCTTCCATAACTGGTATCGCCTGCCCGTCATACTTTTTCAAAAAACCTTTTGTAAATGCAGCTAAGGCTTCCGTACTGGCCGGAACATCCAATTTACCTTCCATGAAAAATACAAGCTCCTGGAGTTCATTTAAAACACTTCGATTTATACCTCCTGAAAGGACAGTGGCCTTGCAGATCATGTACTGTTGTTGCTCATCTTTGTCCGGAGCATTGGTCCTGGCAAAATAATCTTCGCCAAGGATATTCGGATGATAATTGGTCAGGATCAACTGGGAGTCGATCAATTCGTCTATTATCTCCAGTAGTGCTTCATGTTCTAAACCTGTTTCCTCCAGGCAGGATAGCAGTTCATTATAACCAATGGCATTATTACAACGTTTCAATATCTCCACTATTTCCGTATAAAAGGTAACCTCGCTTAGTTCAAAGCGGCTATTATTTTTGAAGATATAACGGATCACTTCATTGGTAAAATAGCAGGTTGAATTAGCCTGCACTTTAATTTTTTCTTTCGGCACCTCTTTCCATACCTCATGGCAACCTTCCGTTTGCTTCCAGTCCGGAAAAATCACCTGTAGCCTGTCTTCCTCAATTATTAATTCACTGATTGTCTCCCTTTTCAACCTGCAGACACCAATACTGGCAAATGTTCCGTACGGGGTAGGTCGGAACCGCGAACGATTAAAATATTTCGCGATGGTAAACTGTACTGCCTCTGTTTGTTTGGGGATCTCGGACACTGTTACATCTTTGATCATCTGGTAAAAATTGGGTGATGCCTGCCGGATGGACAATTTAAGTTCTTCCCAGCTCTCTTCTAAAGTTGCATCTACCGGAAACTGCGGTATACGAAATACAACCTGATCAAATAATGATAATTTCATCTCAAGGTGTTATTTCACCCAATGTAGAAATATGATTAGGCCGATTTCAATAAATTATACCAACGACATATTTTACTATCTGAACGGCATTTCTTTACGCCTGAACATATATATATATATCGAAATTCTATGCATTACTTATTTCCCCACAATAGATTGCAAAATGATTATTTTTTCATTGTTTTGTGATATATATTTATCGTAAATCTCATTGTCCGGCATAGCGGATTAAAAGAGCCATCCGTATTGTCTTCATAGCCCCATCACTCGTGAATAAATAAAGGCAGGAAAGGTTACTTATCATTACTGCCTACGCGCGCGAAGTACTTCACCTGGAATCCAAGTACTTTGGCTACTCATTTTTATTGCTCCGCGATTTTCGTCAATGTGAATGTGCGGTACTGCCTAATCATATCCCTATTTTCAGTCCTAGTTTTTTAGCTAAGGATTAACTCCTATTCAAATTATGCAGTTATGGATTTGACAAAATTTACTACCAGGCTTAATGACGAAATGGCTTCAACAATAGGTAATGTCATCATGCAAGGCTATGAAGATTACGAGCAAGCCCACGAATGCTATAAGATCGTTCAATCTGTCATGATCAGGCTGAGGGATTTTATCCAGGCATACAGGTTCAGAAACAACCAGGAGGAAATCCTCTTCTTCAAAAATATTAAACCGGCTTTTCACTCCGAGCTGCTCTACTATATAGAGATGATGCATATTCATGCATTGAAGCCGTCACATATTGAAAAAGATAAATTGTCATTATTTTTAAAAAAGAGGATTCAGTGTATCCATCTCCAGATGGAGAACTACCAGCATATCTATATGTACTATAGAACCAAAAGGGGCACGGATGATGAGCGATTATTTCTTCGAAGCACTGATTATGCGCAACTGTTTCCCGAAGATATGAGCGAAACAGATTCAAATTTCACGACCGTGACCAGTACAGCTTTCGCTAAAATCATCGCCTGGGAAAAACTCCTCGTGTATTTAAATGTATCTATAGAAAATTTGGACCAGCTTAAACCAATTGAAGATGGTGGGTGCAGAATTAGATGGACCCATAGCAAGGTCGCCCTAATTGAGCTTGCCTATGCACTCCATTCTTCCAAAGCTATTAACCTCGGTAAGATCGATGTGAAGCAGATCATCAAAGCCTTGGAAACTACCTTTAATATCGAACTGGGAAATTTTTATCGGGTCTTCCAAAATATCAGGATCAGACAAGCAGGAAGGACGGCTTTTATGGATGAATTGAAATCGCTGCTGGAAAAAAGGATGGACGATACGGACATAGGCCTTGATCCTTCATAAGATGCACTTCGAACAATTTCATTTGATATAGAAAAACCTTAAATTTAAATAACTGGACCCGAAACATATGAACTACCCATTTTTGATTTTAGGCATTATATCTTTGGTCGGTGGCTTCCTGCTATCCGCCTTCATTAACAAGCGCAGGTTTAACAGAAGGAATGCTGCTGGCCTTCAGCAATTTTTAAGCTATGAAAAAAGTGTATTCATAACCTTGATCGAACGCATTGGAAAAATAATCGCGTTGATACTCATCGCCCTTGGACTTTTTATAATAGCAGGAACATACATTGGAAAAATGGAGCGGGAACGAAACGAAAAGAAGCTACAACAGTGATCCGCTAACAGAACAACGCCAATAGTCACAACAAATTGGATTAAGAACAAAAAGCGGAAGCAAGTGTGCTTCCGCTTAGGATTTTTCAATATCAAAAGACCTTCAAATAAATGGTCTTGTCCTTACCATATTACAGTCCAGTATATAACAGTTCTTTTTTCTCTGCTTATTGCAATTCCTTTAGAATATCCATTTCGCCATTCTTTTGGCATTTGCGCGTATGGCAGTAACTGCTCGTTATAAAAATCATCTCCTTTTTTAGCTCCAAAAACATAGATAACAAATGATGAATCTAGAATACTTCGATTGATTTTACCATCCAAATAATCCAGAAAATTTGGAATTGGCAACTTATTTGAATAACACTCTTTATACAACAAGGAACTATCTGTGATTTCAGGCACAGCGAAACTGTCCATGGTAGCCCGAGTTTCAAATCGATTTACGATTAATAAACACGTATCTGTCGCAAAGTAAGATGCTAATGCTCTTCCTTTTGACAAAATTTCAATTGAGTCTATGTAAGATTTATCAGCATTATACTCATAAAAATATGCACCGACATTATGTTTTTCGTTATCGCCTAAGCTAACTTTTGCATTCTCATAATCTTCATCCTTATGATGATATATGAATTTTGGGAATTGATTTACTAAATCTGATCTAAAATTTGACGTTAGCTTTTGAAGATTTTTTGAGTCAAACCTATTGTTATTAGTTGGTATATTACATGATAGTAATAATAGTAGCAAAATTTGCATATTTTTTATCATTTTTTCTTTTTTACAAAATAACTTTTTAGAATGTTATATAAAGATTCGCCCCCACTAATGCCAGAACTATAATCCATAGATCTGTTGCTATAAAAATGGGCTGTTTTATAACTTGATTGGCCGAAAGGTTTTAATAGCTGATAAGTAACTTTATTAATGGAGCTGTATGTCCCTTCATACTCCTTACTATTAAATTTACTTTTTTTATTTAAATCCTCTAATTTACCATAAGTAATTTTTGCAGGACCGACTTCTTTTAAATCTGCAGTTGTTTGATTGACCTGCTCATCTGCGCCTATATTTCCATTTGATACAAATTCTGTTTCCACAACTTGCACTTTTTCTGCTTTTTTATACCCTTTGCTATTCATAAACTCTTCAGGATTCTCAATGTTTACAAATTTGGCATCCAGCACATTATTTCCATATAAATTTACTGTGACCTTATTACCAAACATATTATCTGGTCCTAGGCGTTCATAATTTTTTGCTACATCTCCAAACCTATTGTCGGTAAGTACTTGCTGCGTCATAGTACTTACTCCTTTAGCATATACAACTCCACCATTTGTTGTATTTACAAACCAATCATCACCTCTCGGATCAACATTGCCGACTGGATTATTATTCATACTTACATACGGAGATACATCAAAGTACTTTTCACTTTTCGGATCAACGCTATTAAACCTTCCGATCTGTGGATCTAAGCCCCGGTAAAAGGTTTCATAGGTTTCCAGCCCAAAGTTACGTTCCATCTCTATACCCTGATACTTATACGGCTGCTTCGGCAATACAGGATTATTACTACTCTCGCTTATGGTCAAACCAAAGGGATAGTAATGGTTCTCCTCCAATACTTCTCCATTGTAGTGGGATACCTGCACATTATCAAACCATACATCGGTACCGATACTGTTATTGTCAACAAACACTATCACATAACCCGGCTCAGTCATCGGGGTAGGGCTTACGCTCATATTATTGAACTGGCCCGGTGTTACCGTAACCCCTAATTTGCCACTTATTGCCGGCATCAGCTTAAAACCCTGATCGAAGAACAGGTAGTTTAATGCTGCTTTAGGTCCAATTGTATTCTGCTGCAACTCCATCTGGGTTTTGATAAAGTCTATCGTTTCCTGGTTGCTCAGGGCTTGATTGATCATACTTACGTTTTCGCCCGCATCCGTTACCGGTATACCACCAACGGTACCGCCTGTTAGCGCCGTCAATAACGAATTTACTACATCTTCTGCAGAAGGCGTTTCATTTGTTTCGGTCTGATCACTTTCATAATAGCTATCTGCGCCAAAGGTAAATTTATCGCCCGGCATCACGCGCAGCATAATAGCGGTACCGATACGCTTATGCGGATCGCTGGCTATCAGGTGTGCTGCCTTAAGGTCACCGGGATTGATGCTGCCCGGCTTATCGTCTCTTACCAGGGCTATATTATCAAAGATCAATTGCTCGCTACCCGCCGTAGCAATCTCGTGCTGGGCAAGGTATTGCTGATTGATCGGTTGTGCGCTGATGGTACTGCGCACATTACCCAGGTGGTCTTTGATGAAGTAATCATACACAAATTTGGTCTGCCCACTCTGTGCACCACTAGTCACTACCTCAGGTCTGCTGCGGCCTTCTTCATTCAGGATATACTGCAGTACATTGTCTTTGTATACAAAGTTGCCCATATAATCCCACACTTCTGTAGTGTTGGCTGCATCATCGTGCACGGTTTTTCTCAGGCGGTTACCCATAGCATCATAGATATAGGCAATATTACCTTTACCATTGATCTCCAGTTTTGCGGGTTTGTTCAGGTAATTATAGGTAATGGTAATGCCTTTATTCTCATCAGCGACCAGGTTACCATTATCATCATAAGTATACTCTACGCCCAGGTCTGCTTTGTCTTTAAAGTCTGGCAAAGTCCCTGTCGCAGCAACGGTAACATTATCTTTTACCTTGATCAGCTGATTGCCATTATTACCATAGGTATAGCTCAACTGGTCCATATTGATTGGTCCGGTGATATTCCCCCGCTGGTTCATGGTCAGGATATTGCCTCTGTCATCATAAGTAATTGCGGAGGCTGTATAATCTTTATGACTGTTGAGCCATAATCCGCCTTGTGACAGTTCCCGGTATTCGGCATGGTTCAGGCGGCTCAGTTGATCATAGGTATATCCATAGGCATTATTGGCTCCAGAGCCTAAGGAATCGTAATACTTCCAGGTTATACCGGCGATATTGCCATTGTACAGTTTGCTGGCAAAGCCATCATCATAATGCAGGGTTTCGTTAAAGAAGTTGACATCATGATTGGTCGATTTGCGGGCCTGTATATGGTTGAGCCAGCCCCGGATATTGTACTCATGCAGGATATCGGTGGTGGTGTATTGTTTGATCACCGGCTGGCCCAGGTGATTATAATCATAATAGGCCAGGTTAAATGGTGTACCATCATTAATACTCTGCTGTATGCTCCAGATTAAATCATTGCCCCCATCTATCGTAAAATTACGTTTAAATGTTTTATCCAATTTGATGTTGGTGAGTGCTGCGGTAGCACCCGGCTGGGCCAGTGCTGCAGGATTCTGATGCCATAGGGCAGTACGGTACGGCATACCCTGGAAGTAGAACAAACTTCCGGTTCTATCTATGCCGCCTTTCAGGTTGGTTTGCGCACCCTGTATGGCACGACCCTTAGCGTCATAGTATTGTACGGTGGTGATCCAATCACCGCCATTCGGATTATCCGGGTCCAGTACCCGCAGTTTGGTTCCGGTAAGCATTCCCTTTACGGATGTATTAATAGCAGAAACTACTACACTATTATCTGCGGTTGGCATAGCCGGGAACTTATTACCATCAAAAGCAAGGCTACTCAGCTCATCATAATTATCATAATAGGTATAGCTGAGGATATAGGTATTATTGATGCTGGCCGGATAGTTATGAAACAGGTCATTCTGCGCGGTATAATAACGCCAGTCCGGTGCGGAGTATGTACCGGGTGTGTTGGCGTATGCCGCCACGGTAGCCCGGCTTTCGGAGCTACTCACCAGGCCGGTAATTACCGGGCGGTTCAGGGCGTCATAAGCGGTCAGCATCCATTTGTTCTGGCTGCGCAGGTTACCATCCTGGCTCAGCACCAGGCGGTCTCTCTGGTCGTAGACCATATATTCTACGGCTTTACCGGGGATCTTCTTTTCGATCAGGCGGCCACGATCATCATAAAGGTAGGTATAGCAGATGCCATTTACCTGGTCGGTGGTTGGTACGGTCCAGCTGTACGTAAAGGTATTGGTGGTGGTGGCACCATTGTTGCTATTGCTTACCGAAAGCTGCGGATTGGTGGCTCCCGGAGGCAGTACATAGCGCAGGCGCCCCAGGTCGTCATACACGTAAAAGGTATAGGTAAAATTGACCGGGAACATTTCTTTTGGTGCCAGGGCCGGGTATGGTGTACCGGATATGGCTTTGGCCAGCTGGCGTTTGGCGATCACTCTGCCTAGTTTGTCTTTGATTTCGTCCCCTATAGAGCCATCTTCATCGGTAACCCGGGTGATGTATAATTGTCCATCGGCATAGTTGCCATCATACTGCAAGGCTCCGCTTCCATTAAGGCTAAAGCGGGGAAAGCTGCTTTTCACCACTGTATAGATCGGGTTGGCTCCATTCTGCAAATAGGATTCATCACTATTGGTTTTATAGGCTAGTTCCTCGCCCCTGTTGCTGCCTACCCAGTTCTTACCCGGTGCCATCTGTTTTACCGGACGGTTTAAGGGTGAATTATCAAACTCGGTTACACTGTAGGGTTGCTGCCCGTCTGCCGGTGGGTAGAACTGTTCTATGCGCATTTTGGCATTGTATTGCAGTTCTCCGAAAGAGGAGGTCTCCTGTGCCGTAAAGGGCAGGAATTGTACACTTTCCCGGCCCAGGGCATCATATACATGGTGCTGGATGATATCGTAACCATCGGCATGGGCCTTTAACTGTACGGTTTGTAAAGGTCTGCCCAGGCCATCGACATAATCGGTCTGCTGACGGTGCTTTACATTGTTAGTTTGTGTGGGGGTAGGTTCATCCGGTATCCAGGTGCGTACATAGTTTTTCTTCAGGGTACTGGAGAAGTTCTGTACATTATTGTAGCTGGGTAAAGCCGGGGCTGTTGCCGGTGTAACCGGTATATTGCTGGTGCCGGTCTGGGCATTGGCTATAGCAGCACTGAGTATGCTCAGGCCTAAAGTGAAATATAATTTATAGGGAATATGCATTGTGTTACGGTTTGGGAGTTTTAGTTCTGATATTGATAATCATAAGTCTTAATCAGGTTACCATTGGCATCTTTGATGCGTAAGAGTCTGCCCAGGTTATCATACTCATAAGTACTGACCTGGTTATTGGCATCACTCACAGAACTGATACCAATACCGGGCACATAAGTATACCCACTGATCAGCGCATCTGGAAATGCTGTTCTTAATTGCTGTATGGCGGTGAGTAGTGCTGCTGCGGTAGCAGGATTATCCAGCGTCTGCTGTACCGATGGATTATTGGATAAATAGGTCTGCAGAGCATTGTAATCAATATGATCCAGGCGGGCTACCATATAACGGCCATCATAGCCCCATAACAGGCTGCTTTCTCCGGATTTATCCACCAGGCGGCCTGGGTTGCCTCCTGCATTGAAATTACTGTAAGCTGCTTCCTGCTCGTAACGGCTGTCTTTAGCTAGTGTAGCGGTATTGCTGCTGATGCTTAAAGACAGTGGCGTATAATTACTCATGCTGCTGCCGTTCTTCAGGCGGTATAGATTTACTGGCATAGCCAGTTCTTTGCCTGCTACGGTATACAAGCCATACTCATTGATATAAGCTCCAACGGTATTGCCATTTACCTGGCTGTAAGACTCGATTACATAATCATTCAGGTGATTGTCTTTCATGTATTTCAGCGCTTGCGTCACGCCGGTAAGGGTACCGCTGGCACTTATGGCAAAGTCTGTTGCCCTGCGGGTAGTTTGGGTAACCGTTTCGCTGGTTGAACCGGATGTGGTTACCTGGTATGGATAATAGCTGTTGGTTCCATACTGGAAGGTTTGCTTTTGGGCAATGGTATTCCCATCATAATATTGGGTAACGACGGTGCTGTCCAGGTGTTCCTTTTCGCTTTTGTAATGATATTGTTGTCCCCATAATTTACTTTCCGTAAAATTCAAGGGAGATCCAGTAGAAGGTCCCCAAGTCACATCGCCTACTTTTTCATATACGGCCTTCCATCCCCGAACCTGATCATTTAATGCGTAAGAATAATAATTGTTTGTCTGCTGCAAAAGTGTACCAGCATTACTATACGCCTGTGCCGTTAAGACTTTTCCATTTTTATGACTGTAATCAGTTTGAGGCACATAAGGATAGTTTAATGCGCAACTTGCATAAGGGGTAGTGTAGTTATAAACAGTATATCCGCCTTCTCCCTGTGCACCTATAGATTCGGTTACATACTTGTATCCTACGCTATTACCGCTGCTTTGTGTAGTATTATTCACTGATGAAGAAAAGGTATAAGCAGATACCAGTGCCACCTGTGACATATAACTCGCACCACCATTTTGAACAGGATTAAATGGCACATCATACTTATAATCGGAAGCAAACACCGGTACAAACATCTGAATGCCACTGGAACGGTCCGCTTCTCCAGGCATAGTATAGTTATAGTTACGTATGGTGTTCTGATTGCTGAAAAGATCGTAATCTGTAATTTTCTTTACCCTCAGACCACCGGCATAACGGTATTTATTTACGGTACCGGATAAAGAAGTATACGTAAGTGTCGCCTTTAGTTTCTCCTGGCAATCCAGCATATTGGCTTCGGCATTTTCACAATTGGTCACTACAGATAAACGATAGGTATGTCCTCCGATTAAAGCCACCTCCGGATCATTATTATCATCCTGGGAAATAACCTGGTTGGTCGTTAAATCAGTAAGTGTATACTGGCGGGTATCCCCTGTGCAATTATTTGTATTTCCTTCTGCTACAATTACCGTACTCTGATCATAAGGAACTGTAAAGTCCGTAAAATTACTTTGTTGATAAGGGGAAATATTTCCCTGGCACTGAGAGGAGACCACAACATTATTCTTTATGACTACATTATCAGAAATTGCCGCACCGGTGCTACATTCATATCCTGCTTTGTTGTTTTCATATTCAAATGTAGTTGTTCCTCCTGTCGGATAGGTAATCTTAGTCAATATACCATTTTGCGTTGCCAGCGGATTAACAGTTCTGTCGCCTCCGGGCACCATAAAGGGCATATTTTGGGCATCATGTAACTCATAAGTATTACCCGGTATCAGGCTAGTATTATTATCTGCACCATTATAATATCCCCAGATGTCCTGAGCTTTCGACACATTAGCCACCGGAAGGGCGGCCGTATTATAGTCAAAAAGGTATTGCTGCACGGGGCTGCCGGATAATAATATATCAATGCCGTTCAGTTTCAGTTTACGGGTGCTATTGCCACCAACCATAGTATAATACTGATAATTGAAGCCTACTTTTTTTAATACAGCATTTTGTCCGTCCAATACTTCAAAGTATCCTAAAGCAGTTGAACCGGATATATCCTGTTTTTGAAAATTATACGTGAACTGCACCTTGCCATATGGATATACAATAGCACTCAGTTTTTTTTCCAATGTATTGGTGTAATTAATGCACTCTTTATAATGCTCAAAACCACCGGGTGGAGCAAAACTTTGCTCATTATCATAATGATACGATCTGGTCTGTGACACATCACTTACACTTTGCGGTTCATCGGTGTATTGAAACTGAACCACATCTTTAGTATCCGGAAACGTCACCTGGCTTACTTTCCAACTGCTGATGTAGGTGTTCGAATTCCCCTCACAGTCGACTTGTTCTGTAAGTACTTTTTCATTGAACACATAACGCACTCCCTTTGAATCAGTTATAACAAAAGTTACATTATTAATTCCGGCGTCTGTATATTCAACTTTAATATCCTGGTCAGGAATGACCACTATACGGTCGGTACCTACAATAAATTTCCCGGAAGCAGTGCCAATCGTAAAGTTATATTCATCGGGTTGTGTATCCCATAATCCCTTTGCTATTTTTTTAAAGGTATCAACAGTCACAGAAGTAGATAAAGAATAATTACTGGGTATTTTATCCGGCCCCCCTACACTACTTCGATAACCATTAGGATGGTCATCTGGATTACCTCTCAGCACCCTGCTAATTGAATATTCAGCCGACAGGTTCCAGCCCAGACCTATATCCCCTGACAGGTCATTGACTTTAATTCCTGAAGCATGGTAGGATGCAGCAATGGGTAATGCATGTTTACCTACACTGATTACATGCAGCGGAATGTTGATGTTAGGCACTCCGGTATACATACTAACCGGGATATTGCCGTAGCGCTCTATGCTGGCTGCATTGGGCGTTTTGATATTAATGTCCAGCTTGGTTGGGTTATCGGTACTTTGCTGTGCTGTACTCAACATGGGTACAAAAGGTAATAGAAGGCATAGCAATCCCTTACCTGAGTTAAAAAATCGGGTTTTTAATTTCCTTGTTTGCTTCATATTTATGGGGTATAAAATCAACTCGAAGTGCTGTAACAATTGATAGATCAAAAAGTATATGTTCTTTCTTTGTGTTCATCCCCGAAAGCTGTTCTACACACAACAAGGATCAAATCGGAGACACTGCTATTGCTGATATGTAATCAATACATTCACTTCAAAGTGACCATTTAAAATCGGGGGCGAATATATATCAATATTTCCTCAAATCATAAGGCCCGGCTAGATTATTAACCAAAGCATATTGATACTCAATAAACTTTTTTTCCAGAACTACTCCAATACAAAAAGGAGCCTAAATAAAAAGACGAAAGGAGGCTGTAATTCAATGTGGCAAAGGATCAGAGCAGGAGTGTAAGCAGAAATAAGAAATGGAATACCACAACAATTCGAACGTTAAATACTAAACTGTGCGATTATAAATAATTGCAGCACAATAATATACAAAAACAAAAAGAGCAAGCGTGATGCTTGCTCTTTTCTTTGTAGGGAAGACAGGGTTCGAACCTGCGACCCCCTGGTCCCAAACCAGGTGCGCTACCGGACTGCGCTACTTCCCTATCCTATCTCTCAATCTTAATCGAAAGTGCGGTGAGGGGGGGATTCGAACCCCCGGTACAGTTTGACCCGTACGGCAGTTTAGCAAACTGCTGATTTCAGCCACTCATCCACCTCACCAGACCATTAAGAACTTTGTTTCTTTCGCTATCGAAAGGAGTGCAAAGGTATATTTTACTTTTTAGAAAAACAAATTTTTATTGAACTTTTTTTTCTCTTACATCGCCGCCAGCTGGACTTTATGCTGGATTTCAAGGAATGACTCGCGATACTTTTCATCTGTCTTCAGGAAGTCTTCTACTTTCTGTACAGAGTGGATCACCGTAGTGTGGTCACGCTTACCAAAATGGTCTCCGATTGTCTTTAAAGAACACTTAGTAAACTTTTTCGCCAGGTACATCGCAATCTGTCTCGCGTTCACCACATCACCCGTTCGGGTCTTCGATTGCAGTTTATCGTAATCGATCTTGAAGTAGCTACAAACCATCTTCTGGATATCTCCTATACCAATTTCTTTTTCCGGCGTTTTGATCAGGTTTTTCACCACTCGCTTCGCCAGCTCCAGGTCTATATCTTTCTTCAGTAAAGTAGATTGTGCCAGGATGGAGATAACGGCTCCTCGCAGGTCGCGGATATTATTCTGAATATTGAAAGCTATATACTGCGCTACCTCTTCAGAAATCTCAGTACCCTCATTGCGCATAATCACCTCAAGGATAGCCTTACGTGTTTCAAAATCGGGTTGCATCATCTCTGCCGTCAGTCCCCAGCGGAAACGACTCAGCAGGCGCTCCTGCATACCATCAAGGTCTTTAGGTGCCGTATCGCTCGTCAGTACAATCTGCTTACCATTCTGGTGCAGGTGATTAAAGATTGCGAACAGCGCATCCTGTGCCTTAGGCGCATTGGTAAAAATATGAATATCATCCAGCAGCAATACATCGATCAGTTGGTAGAAATTAATAAAATCTCCTACCTCACGATTCTTGGAATGCTCGATATATTGATTGATAAATTTTTCGGCACTTACATACAGCACCGTTTTGTTCGGATGCTGCTTGCGCACTTCATTACCGATAGCCTGCATCAGGTGGGTTTTACCGCAACCGGTACCACCAAAGATCATCAGGGGATTGAATGAAGTTTCGCCTGGTTTTTGTGCTACACGCAAACCGGAGTTGCGGCAAAGAATGTTACACTCCCCTTCAATAAAATTATCAAAGACCAGGTTTACATTCAGCTGCGCATCAATCTGCATACGTTTCATACCCGGAATGGCAAACGGATTCTTGATCTTGGAAGGATCCTCTACCATCAGCGGCATGTCTATATAATTGCTCTCTTTGCTCGGTCTCGCATGACTGCTTGCAGGCAGTTGCATGGTAGCCGGTTGCTTTTGAGAGTTGTTCTCCATCTGGATACGGTATGCCAGCTGACCGGAACGGCCTAAGACCCTCTTGATCGTTTTGGCCAGCAACTCAACATAGTGCTCTTCCAGCCATTCATAGAAGAACTGGCTTGGCACCTGTATAGTGAGGATATTATTGGTTAAATCAACCGCGCGGATCGGCAGGAACCATGTCTGATAAGCCCTTCTGTTGACATTATCTTCTATGATAGACAAACATCTCTCCCAAGCGATGGCAGGGTCGAGGTGCTCGTGCTGAACGGTAGGTTGAGGTTGATTCATTTAGTTATAATAGAGGTTGCTGATATTCAGAATAATATGTCTTAAATGCTGTTCCTAATTTACAGAGGCGACGAATCCACGTCAGTATGACTATTACTTTAAAAAAAAGTTACATACTGAACAGTTAATTGGCTTACTAAAACTAGTAAATTGTTTCGCTACTTACCCCTCATTACAAGGGCCGGTCTTCACGGAAGAGTTGTCGAATCTCTCTGCATTTAGGAATTCAAAATTCTAAACAAAATGTGTAAAAAAAAAATTTTTTCCTCTTGTTTATTTGCTCAGAATTACAGTGTGGGCTTTCATGTTTTTTAATTCATTCTTATGATTAAAAACAAAATCTATCCTGCCTAAACGGAGTCCTGCCCAGCCTACCTGGTTGACCAGCACATCCTTGCCCACCTTGTTTTTCAGGCTTACAGGCTCCGGCAAAAAGGTATGCGTATGCCCCCCGATAATGAGATCAATATCGGTTGTTTCTGCTGCTAAAACATGGTCGCTTACTTTGTCACTTTCATACCTGTAACCCAGGTGTGATAAGCATATGATCATATCGCAGCCTTCTTTATTTTTCAACAGGTGCACTACCTCTTTTGCAGTTACTACAGGATCATTATACCATACCTTTCCGTAATTCTCCCTGGCTACCAGGCCGTGCAGTTGAATACCCAGTCCGAATACGCCTATTTTCAAGGGCCCGCGGCGAAATACTTTATATGGTTTTACCTTGCCCTCCAGCAAGGTATGTTTAAAATTATAGTTCGCTACCAGGAAGGGAAAGTTGGCATGAGGCAATTGTGTGGCAAAGCCTTCCAAACCTATATCAAAATCGTGATTACCCATGGTGCTGGCATCATAACCCATACGGCTCATAGCCATAATCTCCGGCTCTCCTTTATACTCATTAAAATAAGGAGTACCCTGGAAGATATCACCGGCATCCAGCAGCAACACATGCTCACGCTCTTTACGAATGCGGGCGATCTCGGTTGCACGGGCTACAACACCGCCCTGCCCCGGATAATTGCGGTCATCTTCCGGAAAAGGATCTAGACGGGAATGGGTGTCATTGGTATGCAATATGGTCAGGCTGATATCCTGTGCTGCCAAAGCCTCAAAAGGAAAACCCTGTGTAGCCAGCAATCCACCGCTTATGGCCACTTTCTTGATAAAATCTCTTCTACTCTGCATTGCGTACTCTGTTTTGAAGGTCCTGGTAAATCGTATTTCCCGAAAGGGCACCGGAGCGCACCTTATCCATAATGGCATCTCTCAGGAATACGGAGGAAGGATATTTTTTACAGGATTTAAGAAAATCACAATCATCGCCCCCATTGGCGATGTAATCAGAAACGGCTACTTTATAGACCAGGTGCGGGTTTATAGCCTTGCCCTGTATCAGCACCTGCTCTGCCTGTCCATTCCGGATCACATACGTCATACCACTGACCGGCCACCCTTTTCGCTTCGCCATATGATTGCAGAACTGCAGCAATACATCGCCCGGCACCTCCAGCACGGTCACCATATTATCAAAAGGCATCAACTCATATACACGACCTTTGGTAATTGCTCCTTTAGGGATAAAAGGAATGCGTAAGCCGCCATAGTTTACCACAGACGCCTCTACTCCATCCTGCAGTTTTCGTGCAGCATCCAGCTGTGCATCTGCTACAAAATTGCCCATATTACATTCGGGCAATGCCTTGGTTAGGCTTACTTCTGAATAACCGATCACCTGGTTCATATTACTGTCCATCTTTTGCTTGTAGGGGCTCAGGAACCGGAACATGCCCGTGTCTGCAGCAATGGTATCAGATATGGTAAGGTTTACGGCCTGATGGCGGGTATGCAGATACTGTTGTTTCGGGCTGCAGGCCGCCATCAGCGCTACTCCGGCCAGTCCCAGGAAGTGTATAATTTTTTGGCGCATGATCTGCTTATTTATAATCGTAAAATTGCAGTAATTTACATTAACTGGGATTAAAAAATTTTTACTTTTTGTTTGGAATAACAAGACCGTAACTTTGCATTCCGGCCGGCAAAAAGCTGGTTTGCTATAGTGGCATTCCGTATATTTGAACAGCCGAACATTATACATTACATTTAAAATACCACCATGTTACTTTCCGCCATTATACGCTCCCTTTCCCTGCACGCAATACACCCCGAAACGGATATAGATATACAGGAGCTGATCATTGACAGCCGCAAGGTAGTCAATGCTGCACATGCCCTGTTTGTGGCATTAAAAGGACATAAAAGAGACGGACATGAGTACCTGGATAATGCTTACGCAAAAGGTATACGCCACTTCCTGATATCGGATGCACAGATAGACACCACTTCCTTTCCGGATGCGGTGTGGATTACGGTACCGGATACACTGGTGGCACTGCAGGCCATCGGACATTATAATCGTATACAGTACCAATACCCGGTAATCGGTATTACAGGCAGTAATGGTAAGACAATTGTAAAAGAATGGCTGTACGAATTATTATCTCAATGCGCCCCTTATAACCAGCATGCCGGACCGGTGCGCAGCCCTAAAAGTTACAACTCACAGATCGGGGTACCACTATCGCTCTGGATGATGCAACCCGAGCATACGATCGGCATCTTTGAAGCGGGCATATCCGAACCCGGAGAAATGGCTGCACTGGCTGCGATGATCCGCCCGGAGATTGGCCTGCTGACCAATATTGGTGATGCACACAGTGAACATTTTCGCAATAAAGCGGAAAAGATCCGCGAGAAATTATTGCTGTTTACAGATAGTAAAGTCCTGATCTATTGTTCGGATAATGATGAGGTACATAATGAGGTTGCTGCACTGGTAGCACAAAGGCACCTTACCCATCCCCTGTCCCTGTTTACCTGGTCCTATTACAAAGAAGCAACTTTACGCATTACCCATACCAGAACGGAGGGACATATAACCCATATTACGGCAGTATACGAGGGCCAGGAATTACAGATTTCTATCCCATATACCGACCGCGCCTATATTGAAGATGCTATTCACTGCTGGTGTACTTTACTGCAGCTGGGGATTGCAGCTGAACGGGCTGCACAGCTGATCCCGCAATTGCATCCCGTAGCCATGCGCCTGCAACTGGTCGAGGGGATCAATAACTGTACCCTGATAAATGACTCTTATAATGCTGATTATACGTCTCTGCAGATTGCCCTGGACTTCCTCAATCAGCAACAACAACATGGTCGTAAAACACTGATCTTATCCGATATCCTGCAGGTAAAAAAAGACTATCATACCTTTTACGAAAAGGTGGCTGCACTGTTACAGCAAAAAGGCATTAACCGTCTGATAGGGATCGGGCCAGCGCTGAATGAACATAAAGCTGCATTTGCGGCATATCCAGAAATGGAGCAGCAGTTCTATACCGACACGGACGACTTCCTGAACAAAAGCAATACAGCTATGTTTCATGAAGAGACCATACTGCTGAAAGGTGCGCGTGAATTTGCTTTTGAGCAGATAGAGGCTATGCTGGAAGAGAAGAAACACCAGACGGTAATGGAGGTGGACCTATCGGCCATGCACCATAACCTGAAGGTGTACCAGAATATGCTGCAACCTGGAGTGAAACTGATGACGATGGTTAAAGCTTTTTCGTACGGTACCGGCAGTTTCGAGATTGCCAATCTGCTGCAATATGCCGGTGTAGACTACCTTACCGTCGCCTACCTGGACGAGGGCATTGCCTTACGCAAATCGGATATTACCATGCCTGTTATGGTCATGAGCCCGGAGCTGGCCTCTTATGAGCAGATGATCTCCTGGAAGATAGAACCGGAGATTTTCAGCCAGCTATCACTGGAACAGTTTATTAAGGTTGCGACACAGAAAGATGCGGAGGCCTACCCGATACACATTAAGCTGGATACGGGCATGCACCGGCTGGGCTTTAATGAAAGTGAATTGCCCCAACTGGTACAAACCTTACTGAATCATCCGCAGGTTGAGGTCAAAAGTATATTCAGTCACCTGGCAGGCAGCGATGAGGCCCGATTTGATGACTTCACACAACTGCAGGCAGAACGGTATACCCGCATGAGTGATTACCTGCTGGAGGCCCTGCCCTACCGCCCTATACGACATCTATGCAATACATCTGCCATATCGCGATTCCCGGATCTGCAGTTTGACATGGTGCGCCTGGGCATCGGCTTGTATGGCATTGACCCCAACCCATCGACCAGCAGCCTCTTACAGCCCGTCGGATCTCTTAAGACTACCGTGGCACAGATACGCACTTTAAAGGCCGGTGAAACAGTCGGATATAGCCGCAAAGGGCAGATCAGCCAGGACAGTACAGTTGCGACGGTACGCATTGGTTACGCAGACGGCTATTTCCGTGATTTCGGAAATGGTAAAGGCGGTATGCTTATACATGGTCAGTTTGCGCCAACATTGGGCTCTATCTGTATGGATATGTGCATGCTGGATATTACGGGTATACCCAATGTACAGGTCGGTGATACGGTCACGGTATTCGGCACAGGACTACCTGTTACCCGCCTGGCCGGTTGGGCAGACACCATTCCTTATGAGATCATGACTTCTGTATCTCAAAGGGTAAAAAGGGTGTACACTAATGAGTAAGTAGAAAATACTGAGCTCTACCCTGCTGAGCTCTCGCTGGACATAGTACATGTGGACAGCAACAACGAAACTATAAAGATCCATAATCAGAAAGGCCCCGGAATATTTCCGGGGCCTTTCTGATTATGGTGTACAAACAGAACAGATTATTTCTGATCGTACAGTCTTAATGACTTATCGGCTTGTTCCAGCCATTGAGTAATTTTTTTGGTCTCGAATTCTTTCAAGCCAGCGATCCAGCTCTGGTTATCTGTTTTCCAGGTACTGATCTTGGTTTTCAGATCGGCCAGCTTAGCGGTTTCGTTCTTTTTAGCAGCAACAACATACTGCTTAAAGTACTGATCCAGCTGTTCCATTTTCTGGTTAGATGCCTGATCTTCAACATAAGGCACGTCCTGTGCATAATGAATGTTGTAAGTCTGGCTGTTTTTGCCTGCCTGCTGGGCGGATACTTGTACGCTAAGGGTTGTAGCAAACAAGAGGGCGAAAGGGAGAATCATTCTTTTCATGTTGAACACTTTGCATACAAATATATAAAAAAATCAATAAATATCAAATTTTAACAAGCAAAATTGTGTACATCACTCCAATCATCACTAATAAGCTCTTGGCATGTTTTGGTCAAAAACAATACTTTTTCCTGTTTTTGTGAATACTGTGATTTTATGTAAAATAAAATAATAAAATATATTAATGTCTGCCTTACCATTGTCTAGGCATTACAGCGTGCAAATTATCAACAGCACAACTAAAACAGATAAAATTATCACCTAAAAAAACACTACTTAAGTTAGTCATACCGGCACAATAATTCCATCCCCAAGCCTATACATTTGTTTAAACCTTATGAAATCCTAGTGACATATCACAAGGCAGCAATCAAATATTATTCACTAAAATCAAAAAAAATGATGAAAAAAATGATCAGCGCTATGGCGCTTGGCATCTGTTCCCTGTCGGCATTTGCCCAAGAAGTAAACATTAACTGTTCCGAAGGGGCAAATTGGCAAAAAGAAAAAAGATCTGTTGTAATTTTCAGGGCCTTAGAAGGCAATTGTTCTGCTACTCTATTAAATGGGGGAAATGGAAAAATATACCTGCTAACCGCGAGACATTGTATGCCTAATGAGCTGATAGGGCAAGCTGTCTCCCGCAATTTAACTTTTGGAGTTGAAAATACTACATGCAGTAGTACTACCACAAACGGTTCCACAACTATTCCTGTCACACTTAAAGTTGTGGCCAGATCTCCTCAGGCAGGAGCCCCGCAGGGAAACTTAGACATTGCCCTGGCAGAAGTCGTATCAGACATTTCTGCCATACCCAATGTCTATCTTTCCGGTTGGGATCGAAGAGAGATTGCGCCTACATCCGGTACCAATATTGGTTTCCCCGGGACTACTACTAAAAAAATAGGCACCTATAACCAGCCTCCGTTCTTATACCAAAATGATCTGAACATGCACATCCTGTTTAATAGTACCACTAATGGCTACCAAGGGGTAAAAGGCGGATCATCAGGATCTTCTATTTTTGATCAGCATCATCGGTCCGTAGGAGTCGTTATTAGTTCGTATGATACAGATCAAAACCCTCTATTGCCGGGTAATTATGACCCAATAGGTGTTATTTCAAAAATATCTTCTCTATGGTCCGTAGCTGCCAATGGAAATACCATGAAAAACGCTGTGGATGCTTACAATACAGGTATCGAATTTGTTAACGGGATGGAATTGAACGAGCTGAAAAGAATCCTGAGTGGCGCAAAATACCTGGTCAATAAACATTCAGGTTTTACCATCGGCAATGGGGGCTGCTACTGTGCTGTACTGCAGAGCACTGCTCCGCTAAACACTGAATATACATTTGGCTGTATAGGATGTACACCTTATCCGAATGACCACACCAGGAGTGCGAACAGGTTCTATATTCAGACCGATGAACAAGGTTACTATAAATTTACCCACCAGATGGCTGAAGAAAATCTGTCTATAGAAAACGGTGCACTCAATGACGGTGCATCTTTAATAACCAATGCACCATCTAATGGAGTCAACGACGCATTTCAGCGGTTCCGCATCCTGCCTACAGGAGATGGGGATGATTCATATTACATTCAGAATGTACGCTCCGGAAAGTACCTGGATGTAGAAGGTGCCTCTTATGCAAATGGTGCTCGGATCATACAATGGACATTCAACGGATATAACAATCAGAAATGGTACATCCGTAACAGTGACGGAACAAATAATACTATTTCTGCAAAAACCAGCCTGTTGCCAGCTAATGAAGCACAGCCCTCCATTTCGGTATATCCTGTACCGGTTACAGATGTGCTGAATGTTGCACTGGGCAATAATACACCGGAGCCGAAATCGATATCTGTTATCAATGCTCAGGGCGCTTCCGTATTGCAGAAAACGAACCTGACGGTAAGCGGAGACCACACCCTGACCCTGGATGTGCAGGATATGCCTGCCGGTGTCTATTATGTGCAAGTGATCTATGAAAACGGAAGAAAGTCTTCTGCAAAATTTATCAAAAAGTAAATGATCCAATTATAACAAAAAGTCCTGTACAAAATTGTACAGGACTTTTTTTATGGTTAAAACATGTTGTTTATTCTGACATTTCAAATTTGTAGCCTACTCCTTTTACCGTAGTGATCAAGTCTATGCCCATCTTCTGGCGGATTTTACGCACGTGTACATCAATCGTTCTATCGCCTACAATTACATCTGTACCCCATACCTTCTGCAGAATCTCATTGCGCAGGAACACACGGCCAGGTTTGGAAGCCAGCAGGTTCAGCAATTCGAATTCTTTTTTAGCCAGGATGATTTCTTCTTCTTTATAAGTAACTGAGAATTTGGTTTTGTTAATCACCAGGTCACCGAAGCTAATCACCGATTCTTCATCACGGTCTTTCTTAACACGACGCAGGGCAATGTTCAGGCGGGTTACCAGCAGGTCCGGCTTGATTGGCTTGGTAATATAATCGTCTGCACCCAGTTCCAGGCCCATGATCTCCGATTTCTCATCGCTCATCGCTGTAAGGAAGATCACGATGGTACTGTCCAGGCTCGGGATTTGTCTGAGTTCTTTAATGGTCTGAAAACCATCCTTTCCCGGCATCATTACATCGAGTAGGATCAGGTCGGGATTAAAATGTCTGGCCACACGTACCGCATCATTACCGTTGGTAGAAGAGGTAACTTCGTAACCTGCTTTTTCTAAGTTGTAACAAATGAATTCTACAATGGGTTGTTCATCATCTACAACAAGTATTTTACCTTTTGGAAGCATCAGGATTTGTATTTTTAAAATTGTACGGCAATATTAAAGACTCTTAACAAATAATTCATATTATGTTATTGTAAACATTGGATCTGATATTATATCTCAGATTAAAACATACACAACTACATATCACCTTCTTACATTCATCAACTATTCTACAGCGAAAAAAGACTCACAAATCCGTGATGAAAGTACATATTTTTAGCGGCAATCAATAACAAATCCAAACGAAACCACTAAAAAATTATGCCTTAAAACATTAACGAAATACTACGATTGATAACATTGCCCATCATCTTAATAACAACAGCACGCTCTATAGTAAAAGACAAAAGGCACACAGCTATTGTGTACCTTTTGTGATATATCATAATTACAGAAGCATTACTTCAGATAATCATCAAAATAATCAGCGATTTTCTGCATCAGGTGTACCCTGTCTTTACCACCAACATTATGCGGGTGACCCGGGTATACGAAATAGTCCAGTTGTACATTTTTATCTACACAAGCCTTGATAAATTTCATAGAATGCTGCCATACCACTACATCATCCTGCGCACCATGAATCATCAATAACTTGCCTTTCAGGTTCTCTACTTTAGTCAGCAGGTTATTATCTGCGTAACCTTTAGGATTTTCCTGAGGAGTGTCCATATAACGCTCTGTATACATGATCTCATACATGCTCCAGTCGATTACCGGACCACCGGCTACAGCTACTTTAAACACACCCGGATGACGCAGCATCAGAGAAGTAGTCATAAAGCCACCGAAGCTCCAGCCATGCACACCCATACGGGAAGCATCTACAAATGATAAACCTTTCAGGTAGTTTACACCCACCAGCTGATCGTTCATCTCTACCGTACCTAACTGACGGAAGGTTGCCTGCTCAAATTTCTGACCACGATTACCACTGCCGCGACCATCCATAGTGAAGATCACATAGCCGCGCTGTGCCATATATTCGTACCACAGGTTACCGCTGGCCGGATAGTTATCCGTGATCAGCTGTACGTGCGGGCCGTTATATAAATATACAATTGTCGGGTATTTTTTAGCTGGATCAAAGTTTGTCGGATAGATCAGTTTACCAAACAGCGGTGTACCGTCATCAGCCATCAGGGTTACTTCCTGTACTTTAGGGCGCTCGTAGCTTACCAGTGGGTCTTTAGCGGTAAGAATGTTCTTCACCAGCTTACCATTGCTTTGTACCACATTGATATTGCGCGGCGTAGTGGCATTACTGTAACGGTCGATCAGGTAACTACCCGATTGGCTCAGGTCTACCGTATGCACACCCTTACCCTGGTCCAGGCGCTTCATCGCACCCGTACTCAGGTTTACGGCATAAGCATGTTTTTCTTTCGCAGACTCTTTGGTCGAAGTGATGATTACTTCATTTGACTTCGTGAAGCCGATCAGTTCATTCACCACCCATGATCCGGAAGTAACAGCGTTCAGTAATTTACCGCTGGTATTGTAACGGTATAAGTGTGCAAAACCGTCACGCTCACTCCACCACAGGAACTCATTGTTCTTACCCGGAATAAAGGCCAGCGGGTGCTGTGGTTCTACATACTTATCATTCTTTTCTTCAAACAATGTTTTCACCAGATCACCGGTACGGGCATCATACTGGTTCAACCACATATGATTCTGTGCGCGGTTCAGCACCGCTACATAAATATGTTGCTCATCAGGACTCCAGGTTACTGCAGTCAGGTACTGATCCTTAGGGGTACCGGTTTTCAGGAATACCGTTTTACGGGTAGCCATATTATATACGCCAATAGTCACCTCATGTGATTTACCACCGGACATCGGGTATTTGATATTTTCATTTTTTGCAGGCGTAACAGCCCAGTTGATTACCGGGTAGTCATTCACCATGCTTTCATCCATACGATAGAAAGCAACAAAATTCTGCTTAGGCGAAATGAAGATACCACCATCGATACCAAATTCATTACGGTGTACACTCTGGCCGTTCTTGATATGCGCGGTCTCCGCATCATTGGTGATCACGTGCTTGTTCTTCTGTGCATCTACCAGCTGCAGGTTATTGCCTACGGTATAAGCCACCATACGGCCACTCACTTTCAGGTTCTCTGCTGCACGATCGATAGAGAATGGTCTTTCTACCAGTAGATTATTGCTGGCATTACCTAAGAAATACAGATCGTTTTTCAGCTGAAAATAAGGCACTTCATTATCCCAGTGTATGGCCGGAATGGCACGCAGACTATCCTTCCCGAATACCAGCTGGTTAAAACTGCTTAAAGAGATCCATGGCGCCTCCTTCATAGACGGCACTGCTGTTTTGAATACCTGATTGTTTTTGGTAAACACATAGCCATCCTCATTCGGCAACCAGCTCAGCTGGCTCAGGTTCTCTACCGCGAGATTGGTGCGTAATCCCAGTACGGCATCATTCATGCTGAACTGTTTGTTCTGCGCCGAAAGGCTCAGTGCCCCGGAGACAAAACTTAAGAGTAATAAATATTTTTTCATGTATCTAAATCTTTCTGAATAATGATAAAAACAAAATGCTACGACCGAGAATGATCGTAGCATTGTATATGATTGCAAACTTATTTTACGACCTGCATTTCTTCGATCAGGTTTTTCGCGCCACCCAGTTTATCGATGATAAACAGTACGAAACGAGAATCTACAACGATCGTTCTTTTGTATTGTTTGTCGAAAGCGATATCACCGCTCATCGCTTCCCAGTTACCGTCAAATGCCAGACCGATCAGCTCTCCGTTCTTGTTGATTACCGGACTACCGCTGTTACCACCGGTAATATCATTATTGGTAACAAAACAGGTTACGATTGTACCATCAGCATTGGCATACTCACCGTAGTTTTTATCATTGTATAAATTGATAAATTCTTTAGGCAGGTCAAACTCATAGTCATTTGGTTTGTACTTAGCCATCAGACCATCGATAGTAGTATAGTAGTTATAAGTAACCGCATCCTGAGGGTTATAACCACCAACGGAACCGTAGGTTACACGCATCGTAGAGTTCGCATCAGGAGACCATGCTTTTTCTGGTTGCATTTTCATCAGGCCATCGATATAATCTTTAGCCAGTTTACCTTTAGCCAGTTGGTATGTTTCCAGTTTCTCTTTAAAGTTTTTGTCCTGATTTTCCATGAAACTGCCCATGTATTGTACAGCAGGATCATTTTTCAGTGCATCCGCATTCGGATTGGTTACGAAGAAATCAAACTTTTTATTATCCAGTAAAATGGTATTATCTACCAGGTACTGTGCATAATTTTTGAATGCTTCAGCAGGCTTGTTGCTGTCAAATTTTTTGAAGATAACCGTATTATATATAGTAGGCTGCTGGCTTGCAGGAATCTCCATATAATACATCTCCATTGTTTTGGCCAGGATCTCCTGATCTACCTGTGCAACATAATCTTCCATCAGGCTGTTACGGTATGATTTCAGACCATTTACGGCTTTAGTAATGTCTTCTTTTTTACCGGTTTCGATCACCTTCAGTACGCTGTTTGCTCTGGCAGCCAGTTTAGCCAGTACCGGGGCAGAAATACCTTCTGACAGGTATACATTTTGTTTTGCATAAGGACGGTAAGCCGCATAGATCTTACCGAAATCTGCCATAATATTTTTATAACCCGGACGGTTTTTTGCAGCCCAGTCTGTGAATGCAGCTTCATTCTTTTGCTTATCCGCAATTACGTTCAGGCGTTTCAGCTGTTCAGTCTGACCAATATAATATTTCCAGTAGTTCGCAATGCTTGCATAGCTGGAAGCCAGTTTCAGGTTCACTGCTTTATCCTGGCGCATATATTTGCGCATAATAGCCAGGCGCGCATCACGCAGCTCAACGATAGAAGGGTTCACTTCATTGATCGCCATATCTACACCGTAAGAAGTCTCATAACGGTTGGTACGGCCAGGATAGCCCATAACCATAGCATAGTCTGTATTTTCTACACCCTGAATATTTACCGGTAAGAATTTTTTAGGCTTGTACGGAACGTTATCTTTAGAATATTTAGCCGGTTTATTATCCTTATTGGCATACACACGGAACATAGAAAAATCCGCAGTATGACGAGGCCACATCCAGTTATCGGTATCACCACCATACTTACCTAAAGATTTAGGAGGAGTACCTACCAGACGCACATCAGTAAATACTTCATATACCAGCAGGAAGTATTGGTTACCGCCAAAGTAAGAAGAGATCTGTGACGCATATTTACCACCTTCATTTGCTTCGGCAGTAATATCTTCTAAGATTTTATCGGTTTTCTTTGCTTTCTTCTGAGCAGCTACAACCTTCTCTGTTACATCTTCCATACGTACCAGGAACTTCACACTCAGCCCTGCAGCTGGTAATTCCTGATCCATAGATTTAGCCCAGAAACCGTCTTCCAGATAGTTTTTATCAACAGTACTCAGGTCAGCAATATTACCATAACCACAGTGGTGGTTAGTGATCAGCAAACCGCTCGCAGAGATAATCTCTCCGGTACAGCCACCTCCGAAATGCACAATAGCGTCTTTCAGGCTAGCCTGGTTAATACTGTATACGTCTTCCGCAGACAGACGGAAACCCTTAGCTTTCATTGAATCGATATTTTTACCGATCAGCATAGGGATCCACATCCCTTCATCAGCACGCGCACTGAATAAAGTACAGGCAGCGGCAAAGGATAATAAAATTTTCTTCATTATTCTTGATTAGATTTAAAATAGAAATCAACGCAATTTACAACGCTTTTCGCAGGCATAAAAGCATTAAAACAAAAATCCCCCGTAAAGGGGGATAAGTATATTTTTACTGAACAGTGAAAAAGTGGTGTTCGAAATCGTAATCCTTTTCGAGGAACTGCACCAGCTCATTAAAATGTTCATCACTTTCAAAATCAACATTATTCATCTCCACCATCAGTACTTTAGAATGTTGCTTCAGGAAAGGCTGGTAAGCATTCTGTACCTTTTCAAGATATTCTGTACTGATATGCTGCTCGTAACTACGACCGCGCTTCTGTATATTCTGCTTTAATTTGCTGATAGAAGCATGGAGGTAAATGAGCAGATCCGGCTTCATAACCGGCGGTTTGAGGTTATCCATTACCCTTTTAAACAATTCCATTTCATGTTGCGTAAGCGTGACTCCGGCAAACAGGTTTGATTTCCCGTATAGGTAATCTGCAACGATCATTGGCGCTTCTGCGTCCAGCTTACGTAATTGCTCAAATCGGTCCAGCAGGAAGTGCAGCTCAACCGGCAAGGCATATTGTGCCTGATTTTCGTAGAAGGAAGAGATAAATGGATTTTCAGAAAAAGTCTCCAGCACCAGCTCGGCATTATAATGTGTGGCCAGGCGTTTTGCCAGTGTCGTTTTCCCCGAACCTATATTCCCTTCAACTGCAATAAAACGATAATGCGACATCTCTTAATTTTCCGAATTTTGGAGCACAAAAGTAACAAAGCGGGCCAGCAGATAAAAAAATAGTTGTACACATTATCATATTTCAATTATTAAACATCAATACTTAATTTGGTTTCAGATAATACAATTATTTTTGCCGCCTCGACATCATGCAAAACATTTTTCTACATATTTTCGACTACTTCCAAAAGCACCGCAGCGCTTACTGGATACTGCTGTGCCTTTGTTTCCTGCTCATTGGTTTCGGGGCCAGCCGCATTCGCTTTGAGAATGACATTAATAAAATGATTCCTCACGACACTCGCATAGAGGCCATGAGCCAGATCCTGAACAAGACAAAGACCGGCGAGCAACTGGTCTTTACCCTGCATTTTACCGATACAAGCCTGCAAAACCCGGACAGCCTGATCGGCTTGCAGGAAGCATTGGAAAGTAAACTCAGTGCATTACAGCCGCAGTACATCAACGGCATCCAGAGCCGTAACGATGATAATAAGGAGCAACAATTCTCTGACCTGGCCATGCAGTACCTGCCCCTGTTCCTGACAGAGGAGGATTATATAAGAATAGATACCCTTACACAACCGGCACAACTGCGCAGTAGCCTGGACCAGCAACACAAACTCCTGCTCTCCCCTGCCGGCATGGTAGCCAAAAACTGGATCGCCGCTGATCCCATAGGCCTGATGCCCCTGGCCTTTGCCAAAATGCAAGCCCTGAATTTTGATCCCAATTACGAATTATACAACGGATATATATTTAATAGTACCTTAAGCAAGCTGACCTTCTTCCTTACCCCCCGCTATGCGTCTGGTGAAACAGGAAAGAATAAGCAGTTCATCCGGGAGCTGGATAAAATCATCTCGGATTTCCAGCAGCAACATCCGGGTATTACTACAGAATATTTCGGTGGTGTAGCGGTTGCCGCTGCCAATGCAGATCAGATGCAGCGCGATACGATACTGACCTTAAGCATCACCATTGTACTCTTACTCGCACTGACCTATTATGTATTCCGCAGGAAGCGCACCCCGCTTATAATCATTATACCGGTAGTCTTCGGTGCCTTACTAGGACTGGCCGCTACAGCATTAATCCAGGGAACGGTTTCCATCATCGCGATTGGTGCCGGTGCCATTATATTGGGCATTGCCGTTGATTTCTCGGTGCACTTTATGAGCCATGCCCGTACCCATCCGGACAGGAGAGAAAATGTAAAGAGCCTGACCGCCCCGCTGACGCTGGGTGCGATTACCACCATAGGCGCCTTCTTTGCCCTGCGCTTTGCACATGCCCCGCTGTTGAAAGACCTGGGTACATTTGCCGCCTTCAGCCTGTTAGGCGCCTCCTTATTTACCCTGATCTTCCTGCCGCACCTTAGTCCGAAAGAGAAAACAGCAACTGCTCCGAAAGAAAACCTGATTGACAAGCTGGCCAACCTGCGTCCGGAAGGCAATAAATGGTTACTGGCACTGGTGATCCTGCTGACACCAGCCTTATGGATCTTTGCCAAGAAAGTACAGTTTGACGGAGACCTGATGAAGCTGAACTATATGAGTCCGAAATTGCAGGCGGCCCAGGAATCGCTGAATAAAGACAATGCCTTTGCACTGAGCTCCGTTTTCCTGGTTGCCGAAGGCCCTACCACAGAAGCCTCATCCAGCGCCCTGGAAGCACAGGTAAATCATTTACAGCAACTGACACAAAAAGGGGCTATCCGCAAAACCATCAACCCGGTAAGCATACTGCCATCTGAGGCTGAGCAGCAAAAACGCATTGCCCGCTGGCAGGCCTACTGGACACCGGAAAAAGTAAAAGCCGTTACGGAAACAGTACGCGCAGAAAGCGCAAAGGCAGGATTCAGCGCAGATGCATTTGACGGACTGAAGCAAACCCTTACCCAAACCTATACGCCTTTTGATACTGCAACGATCAGTTTCTTCAAAAGCATACTACCGAGTTCTTATGCAGAAGACAATGGTAAAGTATTTACCATTGCTACCCTTAAAGTGGCACCGGAACACCGCAAAGAAGTACTTAAAACATTGGGGCAGCAGAAAAATATTACAGTAACCGATCGCCAGTCTGTCTCGGAACGCTTGCTGGACCTGCTCCAGAATGATTTTAATAAAATACTGCTGATCTCCGGGAGCCTGGTATTCCTGGCACTGCTGATCGCTTACGGACGTATAGAACTGGCACTGATCTCCTTCTTGCCTATGGCTATTTCCTGGGTATGGATATTAGGCATCATGTCTTTACTGGACATCAGCTTTAATATTGTAAATATAATTATTGCTACCCTGCTCTTCGGTCTGGGAGATGATTACAGCATTTTCATGATGGACAGCCTTATGGAAAAATACCGTACAGGTAAGAACCACATCAGATCTGCCCGTTCGGCGGTATACCTCTCTGTACTCACGACCGTAACCGGACTGGGTACGCTTATTTTTGCGAAACATCCGGCCCTGCAATCCATCGCGCTGATCTCCGTTGTAGGACTGGTCTGCGTGGTATTTATCTCGCAGGTGCTACAACCTTTCCTGTTCAACTTCCTGATTCAAAAGCGGGCGGATAAAGGCTTTATGCCTTTCACACTCTGGAGCCTTGCCAAATCAGTATTTTCCTTTTCCTATTTTGTACTGGGATGCATTATTGTGAGCATCTCCGGCTTCTTCCTGATCAAATTAAACATCATTGGTAAACGCCGGGGCAAATATATATTCCATGCATTCCTGAGTAAATATACCCGCAGTGTCATGTATATCATGACCAATCTCACAAAGATTGTTCGCTTTCATCCGGATATCAATTTCGACAAGCCTGCGGTATATATCGCTAACCACAGCTCCTTCCTGGACATCCTGATCACTACCATGCTGCATCCTAAACTGGTTTTACTGACCAATAAATGGACCTACCACTCCCCGATCTTTGGAGCAGTGGTGCGCATGGCAGAATATTACCCGGTGGCTGATGGAGCAGAAGAGAGTATTGCCCCACTGCAAAGCCTTATTGACCGCGGTTACGGCATTGTGGTCTTCCCCGAAGGCACCCGTTCCAAGACAGATAAGATGGGCCGCTTCCATAAGGGAGCATTTTATATTTCAGAGGAATTAAAGCTGGATATTGTACCGATCATTTTACATGGAGTGCATTACTCCATGCAGAAAGGCGATTTCCTGCTGAAAGATGGAACCTGCCGTGTACTGGGCCTGGCCCCTATCCGTTACGAAGATCGAAGCTGGGGCGAAACGGTTAAAGAACGCAGCAAAAGCATTTCGCGTTTTTTCAAAGCCGAATTCGAACAGGAAAAAATCAAAAACGAAACACCATCTTACTTCCGTGAACAACTGATCCGCAGTTATACCTACAAAGGACCTGTAGTCGAATGGTACTGCCGCATTAAAAGTAAGCTGGAGGGCAATTATGAGGTATTTCATAATTTACTGCCACGCACCGGAACCTTCTACGACCTTGGCTGCGGCTATGGTTTTATGAGCTATATGCTGCACTGGGCGGCCAATGGCAGAGTATTTACTGGCGTTGATTATGATGAGGACAAAATCGTAACGGCACAGCATAATTACAAACGTGATCCTGAACGCATCCGCTTCGAGCATGCCGACCTGAACGAGTATATCTTAAATCCTTGTGATGGGATCATCATCAGTGATGTACTGCACTATCTGTTACCGCAACAGCAACAGGCCTTGCTGGATCGGTGCTATGCTGCACTAAATCCAGAAGGCATACTTATTATCCGCGACGGGGTAACAGAACTGTCGGAACGACATAAAGGAACAGAACAAACTGAAAAATATTCTACACAGATTATCGGGTTCAATAAAACACAGAATGAACTGCATTTCCTCAGCCAGCAATCTATCGAAGCATGGGCCACTGCAAAAGGCATGAACGTACAGATAATCGATAATACCAAACGGACCAGTAACCTGATCTTTGTCTTAAGAAAGCCTGATTAATCATCCTGAAACATAAAACGGCGGCCTTATGTAAGCATAAGCCCGGACCAAATAAGATAGTACAAAAAAATAAACGCCGGAGTAGACACTCCGGCGCTTTTTGCATTTACTCCTCTATGTTATGGTTTTTCCCCAGAATATTTTGTTACAAATCATACAGCTCCGTCTGATTCTGTAAAGAAGAATACTAAAAAAATTACTCCATACTACAATTAACCCCTATGTAAATCTGTAAAGTTTACTACTGATTACAATATGAGATATGCCAATAGCGTGCCAAAACAGATGATAATTGAAAATCAGACACTTACAGAAATAAAATACTATTATATATTCCATTTCCCGGAAATACATTCCCTATATAGGAATATACTGGCACACTTCATCGAATAATATAAACTGAGTATCCGCTTAAAGGAAACAAAGACGAAAACTATTTCTTTGGTTTCTATTTTGCTACCTTTTGCCTTGATGCAAAAGGTACCGCCAAAAAATCAAGGCTGTATAAATCCCTGGCTAAAAATCAAGGTGTCGGTCGGTCGCAAACCAGACTCGCTGCGCTCAGACAGTGGTTT